>Ga0209791_1000064_pt1 | contig 73151 bp, 67 predicted proteins | sample WorMetTyACAVOLI1_FD_187422 | JGI IMG/M metagenome (GOLD analysis project Ga0209791, IMG submission 187422) | Marine gutless worms symbiont microbial communities from Max Planck institute for Marine Microbiology, Germany - Olavius algarvensis... ... | reverse complement strand
TTCATCCAATATTATGTTAACAGCTGAATTGAAGTTAGAGCGTGATTTGCTTCCATCTAATTGAAATTATGGGCAAATCTATATTTATCAAGAAAATGCAATATTTAAACGTATTATCAATAGGATAGAAAAACTCACAACATAATAGCAGATAGCATCCCTGCGTACCTTATCCACTCCTGCATATAACAAATGAGTCTTTACCGTACGCCGATTATCGTGAAATGTGATACCATTTTGTGTCTTTCTGCCTTGGGCGCCGAAGGGCCTGTGACCCCAAAGGATCAAGCAAGCGCGAATTCACATGGGCTCTAGTCCGCTATCGCCTGGTAGGTGAGAACCTGGAACGTTTTCTCTGGCAGGTCGATTCCGAATAGATACTGGGCCATCAGCAGGCCGATGATCTCTTCCTTAGCGTCGACCCAGAAATACGTTTTGGCCACTCCAGGCCAACCAAACTCACCGACGGACCCGGGCATTTGTGACTCGGCCACGTTCAACAACACACGCGAGCCCAATCCAAATCCGTATCCGTGCCAGTACACCAGATTGGCGATATTGAACGGCCGTAAAGCGTCCGGGAGATGGTTCATGTGCATCAGCTCGGCGGTCTTACGTCCCAAAATCCGGGCTCCGTCGAGTTCGCCGCCGTTCAGGAGCATCTGCGCGAACCGCGCATAGTCCCAAAGAGTTGAAAAGAGGCCGTGTCCCCCTCTGGCGAAAACTCCTGGTTTGCTCATCGGGTAGGTGGAGGAGAGGTCGCGGAGGGAATTGTCTTGCTTGGCCCACGCTTCGAGGACCTTGCCAAAAGCCATGCCACGAGCGCATGGGTCACCGTATCCGTACACGGCCGGACAGCGGTCCTGTTTTTCATCCGGCACGCAAAAGGCGGTATCCTCCATACCCAGAGGCGAAAAAATCCGCTCGAAGAGAAAACTACCGAGGTCGATGTCGGACAAGATCTCTACCAGATGGGCGATCACGTCGATCGCAAGACTATAGTGCCAACGCGCGCCAGGCTGATAGGCGAGGGGTAGACGCGTCAGTTCCCGAATCATCTCTTCCAACGTCCTGTCGGTATCGTTGGCGAGCCTCGCCTCCCGATACAGTTCCCCGACCGGCGAATCCTCCAACCAGTCGTAGGTCAGACCGGCCGTGTGGGTGAGCAGGTCTCGGATTGTAATCGGGCGCGCTAGCTTCGCTTCGACCGCATTCCCCGCAATGTCTTTTTCGAGCACCTTCACCGTGCCAAACGCCGGGATGAAGTTCGAGATCGGATCGAAGAGCTGGAACCGCCCTTCCTCGTAGAGGGTCATGAGGGCTACACATATGACGGGTTTCGTCATGGAATAGATGCGGAATATCGCGTCACCGGGCATGGGGCGCTTGGTTTCCCAATCCATGTAACCAACCTGTTCACAGTGGACGATCTTGCCCTGCCGCGCCACCATCGTACTCAGGCCCGCAATTTCCTTTCTGTCCACGTAGCCCTGCAGGGCCGGCCGTATCCGTTCCAAACACTTGGTGCTGAATCCTACCGCTTCCGGCATCACTAGTTTACGTTCCATGGCGTGGGCTCCTTTTTTACTGGGTAGATATTTCGCATGTTGAATTAAGCGGCTTGAGCGGTTCCTCCTGAAACCGCGTCTTTTTAGGGGTAAGACATTGCTTTTTCAGTTTGGGCAGATCGAAAATGGTGAACTGTGTATCGGCTTCAGCTGCAGCGCAATATGTTGAGGCGTCAATTAAACGGAACCAATAACTATCCAGATAACCAAACCGGTTCTGCTGTCAATGTTTGTCTTTTAGCATGGAATGGAGCCTTGGCGAAATGTCAGGTATCTTGCCAGAAGTCCAACTATCAATTTTTATAAGATTAATGCAGATACATTTTGGATACACGCACCGTATCTCATCGAGGATTCCGGTGTCAATTTGAAATTCCAAAAAATGAAAATCTGAAAATGCGAAAGGGCAAATCCAGTTCGTTGGATTCACCCCTTTCGGTTCAGATATATTTTGAGTATCTCACGGTGTTCAATGCTGTCAAATATTGGGCTATAGCAGAAAGCACAACCTAAGGCCAAATAATTGGAATTGATGATATTACAACTTTTCAGGAGTCTCAGAATGTTTTTATATGTTGGAGTAGCACCAGTTTCAATGCAGATCCAATAACCACAATATCTGGTATAGCCCTATAAAAAGAAAAGAGTGAACTTTTAACCATCAAACAGGCTTTTTTATGAAACATTTATTCGGTATTCTTAAAATATTCAGATTAGTCTGGATTCAAGGATAGGATAATTAACCTTGAATCCAGTCAAACGGTTTTAACGCTTATATATTATAATCATTAATTTCATTGGTCAGTCATCGACCACAAGATATGGTATTCAGAGAACTATTGGCAAGGGTGGGCTGCAGCCATGAACACCAGTTTTCAATCCAGTTCAATAATAGATAGTAAACCCCGCGATTTAGTTTGCTGAATTTATTTGAGAAAAGATGTTAAGAGCCCTGTTTTTGGTTTATAGTGAATACTACAAATTAAAACAGGGCTCAAATAGTCATGACAGGTTTTTTAGCCGAATACTTTGAAATAGAATCCAATAGGACTTAGAACATGTATCATGGCAGTATCTATTGGTATTCACATTCAAAGCTTGAGGCATCTTCAACTTCTCCGCCTTGATACACAGGAACTTCCGGATAAGCACACAATGGCCTTGTACGGTCTTGACTCCAATCTTCTGGCACTTCTGAGTTGTCAGGATTTACCCATGCCGTTGCTGAGTCAGGTTCTATTCCTCGCTCAACCCAATCCACGAGGGCATTAAAAAGTTCGAACCGATCACATGAGGGACCACCGCTGCAATGGGCCATACCGGGAATTATAAAAAGACGGGCAAAATCTTTTGTTCGGCGCTTATAGCGAGCGCTGAGCGTTTCATACCAGCTTATCGTGTCTGCCGCAGAAAAAACAGCATCAGACGTTCCGTGAAATACGATAAGCTTGCCCCCTTTGGCATACAGTTGCTTCATGAGCAGGTCGGGAGGGGTCATGAATGACATGCCCGCCTCGGTATAGGTGTCGTCGGTTGCATAGATTTTCGGCGCGTCCCTGTCAACGTCAAAGCCGGTTCCGTCCCAATTAAGGACCCAATCCAATCCTCCGAAAATACAATTCGGATCTGGCGGTACTGAAAAGATAAGACCGACTGCTCCTGGATCCAGGAAGGTTGAAGCGCCGAATTCCCAAAATCGCCAATTACCGGATCTTATGCCGGGATCCCAGAGAAAATTGGTATAAATGGGGTCACCATAGCTGTTCATTGCCCCTGCGTGAATCCTGGATAGCACGGATTTCTGGCCATAGGTCAGGCACCCTTCGACACCCGGATTTTCACAGGTAAGGACATCTCGATTAATATTGAATAGACCCTGACAGGCCATGGGGTCACTGACCATACCGTCTGCGATACCGTCAATTTCATCGCATGCTGCAAGAATTGCATCCGATACCAGTGCGGTGTCTTCGGGTGAAAAACTGCTCCAGATATCAGGACGTCCACCAACATACTCAGAAATGGTTGCGTACTGCTGTGCACCCCAGAGTTGGGAAACAGCCGCCTGAGGGAGGTTAAATCCCGGGGAACCTGCAAAAAAACCATCATATTGCTTGGCATATCGTGATGCGGCAACCATGGTGTGTCTTCCGCCATTGGAGCAACCAGCGAAATACGACTTGTCAGGAAACTTACCATAGTAAGTTTTAATAAGACGTTTGGCCATGGGCGTCAGTTCAGCTACGGCATTGTAGCCATAGTCGATGCGTGCCTGGGGATCCATGCCGAAAAATGGGCCTCCTCCGTGGCCGGCATCAGAGCTGATGACCGCAAATCCCATTTCGAGTGCAGACCCCCCACCGGAAATATTTCCATAGGCTGGTACAACAGAGCCGTCAATACCCCCATTTGCCTGATAGAAATAACGGCCGCTCCAAGCTGTGGGCAGGCGCATTTCAAAACCAATCGCATAGGTTATTTCAGCTGGTGTAATTGGCGGAAAGCCAGCGCCTGTCCGCTCGTTCATAAAGCCTCTAACGATGCAGTGATCAGGCATGTCACCGCCTTCCTTGAATGTGACTTCAGTAATTTCCGTATTAGGATAGTTGAAGTCCAGATCCTCACATTCGATCACCGGCGACCCCGGGACAGCCTCAGTCGGATGTCTATGGTGCCTGTTCTTATGGTGCCTTTTCTTAGCGCTGACATCATTCACAACAAATGCTACCAGAAACATGCAGACAATGAACATAGTAATTTTTTTCATAATCTTCCCCCTCCCTGATTAAAATAAGTTTACTATAGACGCATTACCTGAACTGCCGCAACTATGATAAATCGCATTCAAAAATGATGGGTGCTGAAAAGATACTCATTCTTGAATAACATGGACTTACCGGAATTTATATTTATCACCTCCTTTTTTAAGGTTTCAAACAGAGTAACTCAGTATGTGGACTATTCGGAGTAACTATGATTTATAATTTTTGCCGCCGATAGGGAAATAAATTCCCCTGTACCTCCTATTTTATTCCTTTTCCCGGTTGCATTTTATCTGAATATCGCCAGCCCTACGTTCCGCTCAGTCCTCTCATACGCTGCCGTCTACCGCTTCGGCAGCTACTCGACCCCTTCTCTGCACTTCCGGCTTTAGGCCTATGCCAAGGGTGAGAGGGATCAAGGGCTAAGGGCAACAGACCTGGCAAGGCGAAAGCCAACATCGCGGTAAAGGATGCGGGACTCGCCGGGGATGCGAATCGCCGACCGGCAGAACCGCGCATCGTAGTTCCAGCTGCCGCCGCGGAACACGCGACCAGCGCCCCTGGGTGACTTCAGTCTTTTGCAAAAAAAAGGGGCGAGATATTTTTACGGTATGAGAGGAAAGCTCCAGGGCTTTACCAATGGAAAGATCGCCCCCCATTGTGTAACTTCCCGCTGATATGAGCACAAACTCCATACCAATACTGTTTTTAAAAGTTTTTGCATATGATGGTTTTGAATAAAGAAACCAGCCAATAACGCTTAAAATTACGATCAGCGCAACAGCGCCAAGCGGCTCAACTCTTGATCGATCATCTCTTGTGTAGCTGATGAAAATATTTGCCAAAACCTTTACCTCCTTAACTCTGACAGCTTAGGATTGTCAGCAATATTTTGAAGCCAGCATGTTTCATATAGCTTGCCAATATCTCCAGTCACCGGATTTTCAGGATACTATTCGTATATCTCATAGTTATATAACGGGTTAAATCATTGGATTGGCCTCAAGAGATCCTAAAGTCAGCCTAGTAATTCTTAATCATTTTTCGAAGAAAATGCACTCAACGCTTAAAATAGATTATGAAGTAGCGGTTTGGCCTTTTCAATCAGGCGTATCAAACCCTTCTGTGAATCACCCATGTATCTCTGACGGACGATAAACCCTGGCGGGTCTGCGTAGTCCATTCCTCGGCTTGTGCCAGCTCTTGTCTATACTTGAAAAATTGATCGACTATTGCCCAGTCCGGCAATATAGTTCCCAACATCATCCCTTTGGGAAACCGCATCTGGCATGCCTCCGGTTAATTATAGGCTTTATTTAATATATCCAACGCATCTTCATAGCCAACAGATAGTGGGTTAAAGATAAGGGCCGGGTCTTTAACAGCCTTTCGTGCAATCTCATCGAAAGCTTCTTTTTTAACACCGGCTTCGGTCAAGGTTCGGGGAAGTTTTGCGGATTTATAAAGCTCGTTTTGGATTTCCCGCAGAATTGCAATGGTTTTTTGCGGCCGACCGCCGGCCGGAGTCTCAACATATCTTTCCGGTCCAACAAGCGGTAACAGGAGTTCGCCGATAATTTTATCTACGGCAGGTAAGTTGAACTCAAGGCCGCAAGGCAACATTAGATTCATTGCAGCACCATGAGGAACCTGACATACGCCTCCCAGGGCATGGCCCAAAGCATGAACCAGCCCGACGCCGGAGTTGGAAAAAGCAGCACCGGCCAAACAGGCTGCATTGGCAAGGTAAAATCTTGCCTCTCGATCATCAGGGTTTTTCAGAACTTTTGGGAGATAATTACTGATGAGTTTAATTGCCTCGATCGAATGGGCATTGCTGAAAGGATTGCGGGGTTTGCAGATGCAGGCTTCTATCGCATGCGTCATGGCATCCATGGCCGTCGCGGCAGTCACTAAGGGCGGCATGGAAACCGTCATGCGCGGATCAAGAATGGCGGTGTTCGGAAACAGCAGATAGGATGCGAAAAGCAACTTCTGTTTCTTTTCGGCATTCATGATCATGGCGGCGTAGGTAACCTCAGAGCCGGTACCGGATGTGGTGGGAATAACGATAAACGGCCGCATGTGTTTGCGCAGCTTGACGCCTTTCATCTCCGCCAGGCTGTCGGCACCCTCGGTCACCACTATATTGACGGCCTTAGCGGTGTCGATAACGGAACCGCCGCCAACGGATACAATGCAATCACAATCATGTTCCCGAAACACGCCGGCTGCCTGATCGACTACTTGGGGTGAAGAGTCCGCTGGAACCCGGTCGTATAATACGTCGTCGGGAATTTCGGTACCGGCCAATGCCTCGTATACGAGCGCAATAAGGCCGGCCTCCGCAACGCCCTGATCCGTGATGATCAACGGGCGTTTGGCGCCAAGTTGTTTCAGTTCGTAACCAAGACTATCCAGGGCGTTGTCGCCGGATATGATTTTGACGGGGTTATAAAATCGAAATGATGGTGTAGTCATTTTTTGCTCCCCAAGAAAAAATGAAAAAAACATCTACTCTGCGTTCTGGTGAATACAAAATTTAAATCATAGCAATATATGTTTTAATTTTTAATTCTGATATCGAATAAGCCGCTCCCAACTTCTCACCTTCTGTCATCTATTCTCCGTCACCTGTCTTCCGTCACCTGACCTCTGTCATCTGTCTTCTGCTCTCTGCCTTCAGGCCCTTATCCTCCGAAAGCCGCGTCGGAAATTTCCACTGCTGATCCGTTGCCTTTAACGATTCCATTCATTTTCCCCAGGGTGGTCGGCAGGATGGTGTGGATAAAAAATTCGGCGCTTTTTACTTGCCCATCATAAAAATCGATATCTTTCTTTTTGGGGCCGGCGGTCAACTGCTGCTGGGCCAATGCTGCCCGCCATAAAAGCATCCAGGCCATGATAACATCACCCATCACTTCCAGAAAGGGGAACGCAAAAGAAAATGCTGCCTTAAACTGAGGCGACATGGCCTTCTGGCCAATGCTCATGGCAACTTCGCCCAGCTTGTTGACGGCAATTTCCAATTCATTGGCCAGGTCGTCCAATTCACTGCTTTCCCGGGCCATTGCAATGGTCTTTTGAATTTCACCGAGAAAGTTTATAAACACCCGACCCTTTCCCATACCGAGTTTGCGACCCAGCAAATCCATGGCTTGAATCCCATCGGTGCCCTCGTAGATCGATGTAATCTTGCAGTCGCGCACGAGCTGTTCAACCGGATATTCTTTTATATAGCCGTATCCGCCGTAAACCTGTACGGCCTGGACGCAAACATCAAACCCGCGCTGGGCGCAATACGCCTTCACCAGGGGTGTCAACAGATCGGCAAACCCTTTGTAAAAAGCTCTTTCTTCTTCCCCATCCGCCAGGGCTTCACGCTCAAGGCACTGCCCTGCATAGTAAACAAAACTGCGCATGCCTTCGACATAGGCTTTCATTTGCAGCAGCATGCGGCGCACATCGGGGTGCCGGATAATCGGAACCGGCAGCGCGTTGGGATCTTTGCCTGCCTCGAGATCCCGCCCCTGGATCCGCTCCCTGGCATAGCTCAGGGCATACAGGTAGGCGGTCGAGGCATAATTAAAGGCCTGAAACCCGACCCCCAGCCGGGCCTCATTCATCATGTAAAACATGATCTTCATCCCCTGGCACGCATCCCCCAAAAGCAGCCCCCGGCATTGGCCCTTGCCTCCCAATGTCATGCTGCAGGTGCAGCTGGCGTGAATTCCCATTTTCTCCTCGATGCCCGTGCAAACCACATCGTTGGGTTCTCCCAGGCTGCCGTCCTCGTTGACCCAGATTTTGGGAACCAGAAAAATGGATATACCCTTGGTTCCCGGGGGATCTCCCTCAATCCGAGCCAGAACCGGATGGATGATATTTTCCACCAGGTCATGCTCCCCGTTGGTGATAAAAATTTTGTTGCCGGTGATGGTGTATGTGCCGTCTGCATTTTTCACGGCGGTGGTTGTCAAGGCCCCCACGTCGGAGCCGGCTTCGGGTTCGGTAAGCAGCATGGTGCCGCCCCATTTTCCGGTGTAAAGGTTTTCAAGAAAGGTATCCATTTGTTGTTGGGTTCCAAAAATCTCGACCATTTTACCGGTGCCGTGTCCCATGCCGGCGTAGTTCATCACCGCCCAATTTCCGCCAAACAGGTATTCGCCAGCCGCCTGGGATATTACCACGGGCAAGCCCTGCCCGCCCCACTCGGGATCTTCCATCAAAGACGTCCATTCACCTTCTAAAAGCAATTTAAAGGCACGATGGAAACTTTGGGGAACTTTTACCTGGCCATTGTCAAAAATCAACCCTTCCTGGTCTCCTTCGGCACAGGTCGGCAGCAATTCTTTGACGCCTATATTTTTGGCCTCGGTGATAATCATATCAAAGAGTTTTTTGTTAAAATCCTTGTATCGATCGACTTTTGTCAATTCATCGATCTTCAGCTGTTCATAAAGAACAAAATCAATATCCCGCCGGTCTGCAATTACCTGTGCCATATGTTTCCTCCTCTGCTTTAATAAAATTGATAAATCTCGGTATCATATGTAAAATTTCAGGTATCCGTTTTTATTAAATCTATTTTGCTAAAAAAAACCAAGTGGTAAAACAATGAAAAACAAAAATCTGATAAAATCCCTAAGGTAATGGGTATGCCCAATATGGCCCTCAAGCCGCAAGCATCAATGCTTCCTGTTTATTATCAATATTATGAATCAGTCTGCAGGAAATGACGGACGGAAGAATTCAGTCAGGAAATCAAAATTATCTTATGATAAAGCGGGCAACGGGTCCGGAGGCAAAACGACGGATTGTCCCGCCGTGGTATTGATATTTTAATTGAGTGCTTTCCTCAATTAAAATTTTTACAACCCAAGATAAGTTTTCCGCAATACCTCGTCGTTTAGCAATTCATCACCGGTGCCCTCGGCTATGATTTTTCCGGATGAAAGAACATAATTGCGGTTGGCCATCGCAAATACGGCACTGACTTCCTGCTCGACGAGCAAGACCGTAATGCCCATTTTTTGAATTTCAGCGATCTTTTTAAAGACCTCATCTTTCATGATCGGAGCCAGACCGGTTGAGGGTTCATCGATACACAAAAGTTTAGGGTTGGACATTAAAGCCCGGCCAAGGGCCAGCATTTGTTGCTCACCGCCTGACAGGGTGCCGGATATTTGTTTTACTCTTTCCAGAAGTCTTGGAAATAATTGATAGACGTTTTCAAGGTTTTTTTGCAGCTGATTTTTATCTTTCACCAGGTAGGCGCCGGCATAAAGGTTATCAATCACGGTCATTTCGCGAAACGGTCGTCTCCTCTCCGGGCAGTGGATTAATCCTTTTTGGGTAATTTCATGGGCCGGTACCTGTTCGATTGATTGGCCTTCAAACACGACCCTGCCTTCTAACGTAATGTCGCCTGCAGTGGTACCCCGATGGATGCCCTTTTCCCAGATCACCAGGCCGGTAATGGCCCTCAAAAGCGTTGACTTGCCGGCACCATTGGGACCCACCAAACTGACCAGTTCGCCGTCGTTGATGTGCATGCTGAGATCGTTGATGATCATGGCCTTGTCAAAGCAAACCGTTAGATTTGAGACTTCCAGCAGCAATTTACTTGCCTCCTTCTCCCAGGTAACATTCGATGACGTCTTTATCAGCACAAACTTCTTCGGGCGGTCCATCTGCAATCAAATTCCCGAAATTCAGGACGATGATGCGGTCGGCAATCTTCATCAACTGCTGCAGTTTGTGCTCGATAATCACCATGGCCGGGCCTTCGCTGTGCAAACGACCGAAGCGTCCCCCTTTGTGTAGGCGATTAATCGACTTGGCCATGAGCTCTGTTTCGGCCGGGCTCAATCCCCCGAAAGGTTCATCCAGCAGCAGCAGCTCCGGCTCGGTGGCAATGGCACGCGCCACTTCAAGGCGTTTGAGATCTCCCTGGGAAAGGGTTGAGGCCTTTTCCAGCGCCATATCCGAAATGCCGGCAAATTCGAGGGCGTCCATGGCCTTGGCTTCAACCCGTTTGACCCATTCGCCGCGTTTCATGGATCGGGGAGACAAACAGGACACCATAACATTGGCAATGATCGGCAGACGCCGAAACGGCCTCATATTCTGAAAGGTGCCGGCAATTCCAAGATTGACAATGTCCCAGGTTTTCATGCCGACAATTTTTTTACATTTGAAACTGACCGTGCCCGTGTCCGCTTTCAGAATTCCCGTAATCAATCTCAGGAGGGTGGTTTTCCCGGCACCGTTGGGTCCTATCAGGCCGACAATTTCATCCCGCCGCATGCTGAAACTGACGTCACTGACGGCTTTAAGCCCGCCAAAGCTCTTGGAAACAGTATCGATTTCCAAAAAGGGTGTAGCCATTTCAAATCTCCTCCGACTCTTCTCGCAACTCCCGCCGTGAAACTTTGCCCACATCCGTTTTTGGAAGCTCACCTCTAAATTCAACGATACCCGGAATTTTGTAATGCGCCAGGTTCTGGCGGCAAAACTCCATGATCTCTTCTTCGGATACCTTGCCCCGAGCCTCGCTCTGCAACACCACAAAAGCCTTGATAATATTGCCAACCTTTGGATCCGGTACACCGACAACGCCGGCGGCTTTTACCTGCGGATGGTTGTACAGCACCTCTTCCACATGGCGGGCAAACACCGAATAGCCTTTAAATTTAATCAGGTCTCGTTTGCGGTCAAAGAAATGAAAATAGCCCTCTTCATCCATCCTGACCAGATCACCGGTCCGCAGCCATTTTTTCCCATCGAACTCCATAAATGTTTCCTGATAGCTTTCAGGGCGTTTCCAGTATTCCTGCATAATGTTCGGGCCATTGAGGATCAACTCCCCCACTTCGTCGGCGGGCATAAACTCCGTGCCGTCCACATCGACGATGGCGGCAGTGACTCCAGGCAAAGGCAGTCCAAAAGAACCGGTTTTGGGCCTGTCCAATGGCGTGCTGTGACTGACGGCGGTGGTCTCCGTCATGCCGTAACCTTCCAATATTTTTGAATTGGTGCGTCTTTCCCAGCCTTCAATGGTGGATTGGTGAAGGGTATCAGCTCCGCAGGCGATTAACTTGAGCCTCTGCCAGTTAACCCTATCGGTTTTTTCGTATTCTTTCAGATATTCAAACAAAGTCGGAACGCCAAAAAAACCGGAAGCTTGATAACGCTCCATGGCTGTTAGAATGGCATCAATGTCCGGCGTGGTGAAAAGCACAATGGTGGAGCCCTGTGCCAACCCATTGAGCATCACGACCACCTGACCATAAATGTGAAAAAACGGTAGGAACGCGATGATTTTTTCCCGGCCCTCCTCAAATATGGGCCAGAAAGCAAGGGTCTGCATCATGAGCGCTACCATGTTGTAATGGGTTAAGACGGCGGCCTTGGGAAGCCCGGTCGTTCCTCCCGTATATGGCAGGGCGGCAATGTCTTTCTTAGGATCAATTGCTATATCAGGTTTTTGGTCCGGGGACTTCTTTATCAAATCTTTAAACAGGAGCAGGCCTGCCTGTTGGATCTGTTCCAATGTGGGGATCTGCATTCCGCTGTAGGCCTTACCTAACGCGCTTTTGCCAAAGGCGCGTTTGAGGGCCGGGAGATAATCGCCGATGCTTGACAGGATGATATTATCCAATTCGACGCCGGCTTTCTCAATGTTGTCGTAAAGAATTTCTTCGCAGATTACTGTTTTGGTTTCACTGTCGCTTAACTGGTGTTTGACTTCCTTGCTGGTGTAAACCGGGCTGATGGGTGTTATCTTGGCACCGACTTTTAAGGCGCCGATATAGGCAATCACATACTGGGGGCAGTTTAGCAGGTATAATGCCACCGTTTCCCCCTTGGCCACTCCGAGATCTGCCAGCGCTGCGGCAAATCGATCGGTCAACTTTTTCAATTCTCCGTATTTGATCTTTTTGCCGTAGAAAATCAGGGCGGCCTTGCCACTGTATTTATCCGCCATTTCGTCGAATAGCTGCGGCACGGATTTGTCGGGGACTTCCACCTCATGGGGAACACCTTCCGTGTAGTACTTTAACCAGGGTTTGGACATGTAAACTTCTTTTGTTTCCATACGTGTTGAATCTCCTCCGCAGTGGATACATCCCGGATCCACTTCTTTATTTATTATGGATCACATGATCTTGTATATGCCAGATGCCAGAAAATAAGACTCAATCATTTTTTGCTATGAGCTACCTGTTAGTGCATCGATGTGGCACAAATCCGACAGTTTTTACGAGTCGCCACGTTTCGAATCTTGCACCGGGGGCACTCACTTTCGATTTTATCCCTTATCCATGGCAGCAAACCCTGGGGCATAAAAAGCAAAATGAGTAAAATGACGATTGCAAACAGTAACATTCTGAATTCGGGCCAAAACCGAAAAAATTCCAGCAGCGGGAACAGTATAAAAACGGCACCGACCGGTCCCCAGATGGTCACCACTCCCCCAAAAACCGCCCAGATAACTACCTGGAACGACATGGACACTTCCAGGGTAGAGGGACCGGCAATCCGCATGAAATGGGCGTACAGTCCACCGGACATCCCGGCGAAGAAGCCGCTGAGACAAAATGCCATCAGCTTGTAGCGGGTGGTGTTGATGCCGGAAGCGCGCACCGCAACCTCATCCTCCCGGATGGCATGAAAAATAATCCCGATATTGGAATCGGTTATTTTCCACATAACCACGACCAGAACAACCATAACCACCACGGTAATGTAGTACTGCGCAACCCGGGAGCGGACGAGGCGGTCGATTCCGGAGATACCCAGCTCCCCGCCGGTAAACTCCGGAATGGCAAACACGATACCCATTAAAATGATGGGGAATGCCAGAGTGGTCAGTGCCAGATAGGTGCCCCGCAGTCTGAGGCAGGGAATGCCGATAATCAAACCTGCCAGGACGGCGGCCAAGGCACCGAGGGGAATGCTTCCCCACGGCGGTAAATCCAGGTGCAGGTTCAGTAGTGCGGCCCCGTAAGCCCCGACACCAAAAAAAAGAGCATGACCAAAATTCATCTGACCGGTGAATCCGGACAACAGGTCCCAGCTGGCGGCAAAAATGGCGAATATACTGGTCAGAATCAGAATTCGCAATAAATACGGATCATCGGTGATAAGAGGCAACGCCAGCAATCCAAGGATAAAAAGCAACACAATTATCCGGCTGGGCAATACGAATACTTCGGATTTTAATAATTTGAAGAACTTTCGAATATAGTAACGAATCAGGTCCATGCCTATCTCTCTTCCTCAAACACGACGCCGAATAGGCCTTCCGGCCGGATCAGCAGTACCAGTATCATGATGGAAAGCGCCACCGAACCTTTGAGAAAGGCGCCCATGGGTATCAGGAAAACTACGGCTGCTTCAGCAAATCCCAGAATATAGGCCGCAAAAAAACTCCCCTTGATGCTGCCCAAACCTCCCAGAACCACCACCGCCATCATCATAATCAACGGATGCAACCACATAAACGGCTCCACGATGGTCAACGGTACGATCACCGCCCCCGTGAAACCTGCCAACGCAATGGATATACCAACCGTATACAGGGCCACCCGGCCCTCATTCATTCCCATGAGGTTGGCCACCTCCCGGTCCTGGGCCGTAGATCGGATAGCCAGACCCAGCCTGGTCTTCATCAGCAGGAGCCGCAGGGCGCCAAGAATGACCAGGGCGGCGATTAAGGTAATCAGCTGCTGATAAAAAACTTTGACACCGATAAGCGTAAAGAATCCCGGTGCCAAGGGCGGCACACTGCGGTAGTCTCCGCTAAAAATAAGCAGCATGACCTCCTGCAGGGCAAGGGCCAGGGCGATGGTACCAATTAATACGGCGGCCTCGTGCTCCCGGATAGGGGCGATAAATATCCAGTAGGTAACCATCCCCAGAAGGGTAACCACCGGCACGCCGATAATCATTCCCACGATCGGGTGATAATCCAAATGGTGGGTCACAAAAAAGATACAAAATGCGGCCACCATGTAAAAGGCCGTATGCGCTATGTTCACAATGCGCGCCACGCCGAATATCAGGGAGAAACCGATGGCCAAAAGCGCGTAGGTACTCCCGTTGATCAGGCTCGTGATGATAATATCCGCAAACATGCCACCTCACTGTCAGTGTCATAGAAGCCATCTCAAAAATTTGAGATAGCTTCTAATAAGGCCCCTCCCGCTTGGCAGGGAGGGGCAGTTTTACTTCAGGGTTACACTATTTTCTATAGGCTTCAATGATCCACGGTGCTATCTTGTATGGAACCATCCCTTTATAGGTAACTTCCGGCGCCCCCTTGGCAGCTACCCACTTGTTGGGCCATACGCCGACCTGCTTGCCGTCCTGCCATTGGACCCCCAGGCTGGTCATATAACCCGGACCCCACTTCAGATCATGAAGCGGGCGACCCTCTTTATCCTTGATATACGCGACCGTACCCCCAGGAACCTTATACTCGCGCACTTCCATCACTTTGACAAGTCTGTCCGCATCGAGGGTTCCGGTCATTTCGATCACCGGCACAATGGAGTGCTTAATTGCCGAATAGGTATCGGCGGTATAAGTCGGTGTCTCACCGAACCTTTTGACATAGGTATCGACGTAGGGTTTGGTCAGTTCATTGACCTCAACATTGCGGTTATAGGTATTGAGCGTCATCACATAGTTGCCGTTGCCCTGGGTGGCCTGCCAGAAACCGTCTTTTTGCGCTTCAACATTGATTCCGACCAGCGCCGCCGGTATTTTGAGTTCGCCGGCCTGCCGGGCAAAAGGAATTCCCACTGAAGAAGAAAAAAAGGTTAAAATCAGATGGGTGTCCGCCCGCTGTATGGCTGAAAGTTCCGCCATTACGTCGGTTGCCACCGGCGACGGACGCCAGATCCCGGAAACTTCCATACCCAGTTTGGGGATAAATCCTTTAGCTGCGGGGATTAGAGGATCGGCCCACATCGCTTTTTCGGCAACCACTGCCACCCTTATCTTGGGGATATTCAAGGATTTTTTAAGTATGGCACCCACCGTTGCCATTTGAATGAAGCTCGTTCTAACCAAAAACGAGGAGTTAATAGGAGTCCCTCTAAAAAAGTATTGATAGGTGTCATAATCTTTGGCTACCCGCGTACACAGTTCGGGATGAGCAGCGCCGCACCCGATAAAAATTTTTTTGTAGTCCATGGCGATATCCTGCATGGCAAGCACCGCCTCGCTCCTGAAACCGCCGACGACAAAATCGACCCGATCTCTTGACATCAGCCGCTCCATGGCATTGGTGGCATCGGTAACGTTTAAAAATTCATTCGAATCGGCTTTTACCAGCTCGATTTTCATTTTTTTGTCGCCGACCTTGACGCCGCCTCTGGCATTGATCTCATCCGCCGCCATGACGGCACCGTTCCAGTGGCCTTTGCCTTGAACGAACTGCATGGGTCCGATGACTCCGATTTTAATCGTTTTAGCGCCCCAGGCCGGAAAACAAACGGTCGCAATAAAAATAGACACCAGGAACATAACCCAAAATACTTTAAAGTTTTTCATGACTGCCCTCCTTTTTAATTCTTGCCAATCGAATGCCGCCGCAGCGGAATTGCAAGTTCAACGTACAAAACACTGGCGTACTTTTGCCTTCCCGGCCCATGGTCGTAAATTCATGTCCAATGGGCATGGAATTTAATGCAAGCTCAATATTTATTGATCAAAATACCCGTTGAATGTCAAGATAAAAAATAAAAGACTCTTTAAAGACTGAATAATGTTTTGATTCACTGGCGCAATAAACATTTTTGACATTTGTTGCCTTTTTATCTACAAAGAATGATCGGGGTGCGGGATACGGGTTGCGGGCAGCAAAAGTCATAAAGCTTAGCGCGTAGCTTACCGCCCAATAGGAGATGCAGGTGGATCAAAGGCGTTGCGATTTACGAGGAGCCGGGGATGGGCATGGGGCAGAGCACAGAGGGCATAGAGTTTGGCTCGGTTGGGTTAATTGCACCCATCAATAAATCAACCTAATCAACCCGGTCAACGAAATAATAAGGAGATACAATGGAAAATGTAATGGTCGTTGGTGCGGGATTTATGGGAGCTGGAATCGCCCAGGTTTGTGCCCAGTCAGGGTACCGGGTCTTTTTAATGGATACAGATCCGGATGGATTGGAAAAGGCCCTTGGGGGAATAAAGTGGTCGATCGAGAAATTTGCCTCAAAAGGATTTCTGAAAGAAACACCCCGGACGGTGCTTAAAAGGATTGCGCCGGAGACAGGCCTGGAGAACGCCTCGCAGGTTCAGTGGTGCATCGAAGCGGTCTATGAAGATGAAGAATTAAAATTGAAAATTTTCGAAGAGCTGGACCACCGGGTTCCCGCAGACACACCGCTGGCGTCCAACACCTCCTCGATCCCGATTACCCGTCTTGCGAGAGTAACCCAAAATCCGGCAAGAGTCCTGGGTCTTCATTTTTTCGGTCCCGTACCGTTTATGGGCCTGGTTGAGGTTGTCAGAGGACAAAAAACATCTGAGGAGATCTTTAATCGCGGAGCAAAATTTGTCCAATCGCTTGGCAAAACACCGGTTAAGGTCAACAAGGATATACCGGGATTTGTGATGAACCGTATTTTCGGAGCCGCCTTTCGCGAATGCGTCGACCTGGTAGCCGACGGAATTGCCAGCCCTGAAGATATTGATGTCGGAATGAGGCTCGGATATGGCTGGAATGTCGGCCCCTTTGAAATTGCCGACAATGCCGGACTGGACACATTTGTCCGGGTGGGCAGGAGCATGCAGGCATTAGGCGAGGAGAACCTGGTAGCAAAGTCCGATCTCATATTAAAGATGGTTGAAGAAGGTCGTCTGGGAAGGAAGGTCGGAAAGGGTTTTTACAAATATGATAAGGATGGGAAAAAGAGAGCGTGGAACAGTTAGCTGAAGACGGAAGGGGGAATTCATTGAAGGCGGAATGCGGAAAGTACCATAGGACGGAGTAATGATGACTGACAACTGAGATATTTTGAAAACCGGAATGCAGAAAGCGGAAGGCTGGGAGGCGATTGGGGTTAATTGTTATTGGTTATTTGATATTTCATCGGTGGCTAGGGCGGCGGCGGAGATCCCAAACCTTTGAACCGATGACCCCAGAACACCGAACTCCTCAGCCTTCGTGCTTCGTGTTTCGAATTTTTTCTAAAGGAAGGTTTAAATGTCATTTGAGAAAAAGCTGCAGGAGCTGGAGAGAAGAAGAAAACGAGCCCTCGAAATGGGTGGTGCTGAAAAGATAAAGAAACAGCATGACAAGGGGAAGCTGTCGGCCAGGGAAAGAATTGATCAACTTCTGGATCCCGGATCATTCCTGGAGGTCGGAATGTTCAATCATTCGGACGTACCGGGAATGGAAGAAAAAACACCGGCGGACAGTAAAGTAGGCGGTTATGGCAAAATCGATGGACGCCAAGTAGTGGTCGTTTCCAACGATTTTACGGTACTGGCGGCTACCTCCAGTAGAATTGCCGGTCGCAAGGAAGGGGAACTGAAACTTCTGGCAGCCCATCGCGGCCACCCGGTAATTTATCTTGGAGAGGCCGGTGGAGCCCGCATGCCGGATATTATGGGATCGGCCGGTCTGGCATCTTTTGGTGGCGGCGGATTCGACAGCTATCTTCAGATTATGAGTCGGGTCCGCCATACACCAATGATTACGGCGATTATGGGGGAATGCTACGGCATGCCAACCTGGATGGCATGTTTATCAGACTTTGTCGTTCAGGTAAAGGGAAGCGCCATGGGTGTTTCCGGCCCACGGGTAGTCGAACTCGCCCTGGGAGAAATTGTAACCGACGAAGAACTGGGAGGATGGCAGGTGCATGCGGAGATCACCGGCAATGTCGACCGGGTCGCTGAAAATGAAGAGGAGTGCTTTCAGATTATCCGGCAATATTTATCCTACATGCCTTCCCATTGTGAAGCGCGTCCACCAGAAGCCCAAGCCCCGGAAAATTCCGGTTGCGGCATGGATCAAATCCTCGGTTTTCTGCCGGAAAAACGTAATCGGGGTTATGACATGCATCAAATTTTAAATTGCATTGTCGACAGCGACAGTCTTTTCCCACTTAAACCATCCTTTGGCAGATCGGTGATTACGGCTTTGGGCCGAATCGACGGTGGTGTGATCGGGATTGTGGCCAACCAGCCCATGTTCAACGCCGGAGCCATGGACACCGACGGCATCGACAAAGTCATCAGTTTTCTGTGCCTCTGTGATTCTTTTAACATCCCGCTGATCTTTTTCCACGACATTCCGGGTTTTATGGTGGGAAAATCAGCTGAACGTAAACGGGTGGCCGCCCGGGTGATGAATTACATGAATGCTCTCGGATTGTTGACGGTTCCCAGAATCTCTATTATTGTGAGAAAGACATACGGGATGGCATTCTGGAATATGTGTGGATCGGGATGTGGCGCTGATTTTCTGGTGGCCTGGCCGTCGGCTGAAATGAGCTTTGTTGATCCGGCGATTGCCGCCAATGTTGTTTATGGTGGGAAACCGTCTGCAGCGGACAAGGAATCCGATGAGTGGCAATCATTGGCGCAACAACTTGTGGACGATGCCTCCCCCTTCGGGGCGGCCGGCAAACATTTTATCCACGATGTAATTGATCCACGGCAGACGCGCAATTATATAATTAACGCGCTTGAAATCAGTTACAACCACCGAAGAAAAGGGATTGGGGAGCATCGGTTAGCCAACTGGCCAACCAAATTCTAAACTGGCTTCATAAGCATCATCTCTTGCATGCTGGCTGCGTTGCGGTACGATCGAAAATGCTCACGTACCAAAGTTGTGATTTATCCGATCGAACAACCAATAACTATTATCGATTGAGCCGCGGCTCAATGGCTGGAGGGAATTATGGCTAAAAGAATTTTGAAAACCAAACTTTGTGACAAACTGGGGATAGAATATCCGATTTTGAGTGCCGGGATGGGCCCGACGCTGATCGGAGAAACTACCGGTGCGCCGGTTGAACTGGTTGTCGCGGTTTCGGAAGCCGGCGGTTTGGGAGTACTGGGGGGCAGCGGCTACACGGTGGATGAACTCCAGCAAGCTATCCGGGAAATCAAAAAGCAAACCGACAAACCCTATGGGGTCGATCTTCTATTGCCAAAGTACCTGGATCTTAAAGGCGGCATCGGCGGAACGGATGCCCAGGAGCTGCCGCTGAATGCGGTATTGAAAACAATCCCTGAACCCCATCAGGAATGGATCGGTAAAATAAAGCAGGAAATGGGATTGCCGGATGTTGAAATTATGATTCGCAGGAACACCACGACCATGTTTCCGAAAGAATCCATCCAGGTGTGCATCGAAGAAAAGGTGCCGCTTTTTTGCGCCGGCCTTGGGAATCCCGGGTTTATGGTCGAAGACGCCCATGCCGCAGGCATGAAAGTACTCGGCATCACCGGTAATGCCAAAAACGCCAAGCGTATGGCAGATTCCGGCATCGATTTACTCGTGGCCCAGGGGCACGAAGGTGGTGGACATACCGGTCGGATCGGTACCATGGTGCTGCTGCCGGCGGCTATCGACGCCGCTTATCCGGTACCGGTTCTGGCGGCCGGTGGAATCGGTGACGGACGCGGATTGGCGGCGTCACTGGCCATGGGCTGCGTGGGTGTCTGGGTCGGAACCCGCTTTCTGGCCACCAATGAAGGCGGCGCACTGGATGTAAACAAACAAAAAATCGTACAGTCAACCGATGAGGGCACCCGTGTCAGCACTGCTTACACCGGCAAGACCCTGCGTGCCAGTTATAACCAGTTTCACGATCTATGGGAAAATTCCGGTCTTGAGCCCCTGCCCTTCCCGACCCAGGTGCTTATTTCCTCCGCGCTGTTGGCCAGCTTCGTGAAAGCCAATAAAACAGACTTCGTCGGCGGCCTGGCAGGCCAGGTTTCCGGGATTATTAATAAAATAAAACCCGCCGCGCAGGTGCTGGAGGAGATGGTTGAGGAAGCAGCGGATATTCTGACGAGGAAGTTGCCCGAAAGCCTCGTTGTAAAATAAATAACTTTGCACGCCTTGGCAGGATGCATATCGAATTCACCAGAGGTGGCGCTTGTGTGAAACATCACAAAATTAAAAAGCGAACAGCAGAACCGCAGAATATCGAATGTCGAAGGGTGGTTTCGCTTCGCTCAGTAATTGTTTGCGGTTCGATGAACAAAAATAGGGCTGTATCAGTTAACCTGAAGTTTTGATTAGATTTTAGGTTGGGTTGATCCGCCGTAGGCGGAGAAACCCAATCCATAGAGTTCGATCAAATTGTTTTGATCCCCAATCTAGTTTATGCGTTCGTTGTTTTTATAAAATAGACAGAATACCTTCCTTCGAAATTCGACATTCACTATTCGATATTCGATATTTATCCGCCTCGGGAGGATTCGCTTTTCAAGGTTTCATTTTTTGACCGCTCCGCGGCCATTGGCTGGATTGACACCTGAAACCGATCTTAAGCTTATTTATCCGTTAGCGCCGCCACCCCCGGCAGCGTTTGGCCTTCCATGAATTCGAGCGAGGCGCCGCCGCCCGTGGAAACGTGCGATACTTTGTCGGCTACTCCGGCCTTGGCGACTGCTGAGGCCGAATCACCGCCTCCGATCACAGTTGTGGCGCCACCGGCCGTGACATCTGCTAAAAGCTCAGCAATGGCATAGGTGCCTTTAGCAGTCTCCGGAATTTCAAAAACGCCCATGGGCCCGTTCCAGACCACAGTCCGGGCATCTGACAGAATTGAACGGAATTTATCAATGGATTTACTTCCGATGTCGAGGCTCTGCCAGTCCGCAGGGATTTCATCTGCGTCGACTTGTTTTAATTCTCCTATTTTACGCGTCTCAAAATCGAAAAAATCAGTGACCAGGCAATCAACGGGGAGCACGATTTTATCACCGCCTTGACTCAATATATCCTTCGCGTAATCCACCTTATCGGCTTCCAGCAAAGACTTTCCAATCTCAAGGCCCTGGGCTTTGAAGAAAGTATAACCCATTCCGCCGCCGATAATCACCTTGTCAACTTTAGGCAATAGATGCGTTATGACATCGATTTTGCCTGAAATTTTGGCTCCTCCGAGAATGGCCACAAAAGGCCGGGCCGGATTTTCCATGACATTGCCGAGATAGTCCAGTTCCTTCATCATAAGATAACCTGCAGCACACTGGTCGAAGAAGTGCGTCACTCCCTCGGTGGACGCATGGGCTCGATGGGCAGTTCCAAAAGCGTCATTGAGATACAGATCACCGAGTTTGGCAAGTTTTGCGGCAAAGCCGGCATCATTGTCCGTTTCCTCTTTGTAGTATCGAAGATTTTCCAGCAATAGAATATCGCCATTTTCAAGTTTAGCGACCGCATCTTCAACGGCTGCACCAACGCAGTCATCCACAAAGGCAACATCTTTGTCCAGCAGTCCGTTTAAAACGTCAGCACAGGGCTTTAAGGACATTTCAGGTACCCGCTGGCCTTTTGGTCGGCCAAGATGGGACATCAAAATCAGCTTCCCGCCGTTTTGAAGAATATATTTGATTGTCGGCAATGCCGCTTTGATCCGTTTATCATTGGCTACCTTGCCGTTCTCCAACGGGACATTGAAATCAACCCGCATTAGAACACGCCTGCCCTGTGGATTTAAATCTTCAACTGTTAGTTTGTTCATTGTAACCCCCAATTAAAATGAATATTGAATAATGAATAATTAGCTATGCGCCTAATTATCCTTATGATCAATTCTATAAAACTCCATCGCATTAAGCCCCGGAATTCTTTCCAGCATCATGGTGGTGTCCAGCCAGAGATTATCGTAGCGATCCAGCAGCCGCTGGTACGCGTCAAATTCATCCGCTCGTTGTAAAATATTATCCTTCTTGGCTTTTATTTGTTTCTGCGACTTCTTCGGGACCGCTACCCGGAACATTTTTTTCTTTTGTATTATTTACCTCTTTAGAATCTTCACTCCTTTCTTCAAGCCTCTGGCTGCCGGGCATTGCGTTTGCCTTAGTATCGGCTATTTGCAGTGGGTTTTCGCTAATTTGGGTAAGGAACCTAAAAAAGATTTGTAATTGATCGGCGTTGTATCCTGTAAGGTTCATGATGGTTCCGAGCAGGGCTTCGCTGACAACACTTTGCTGGTCGGACATTTTTTTTTGCAAAGCTATCAGCTCATTTTTCTGTTCTTCAAAAAGAGCGTCTTTTTTTTCAAAAATCTTTTATGAGGCGCTGGGATATTGCCGCGAAACCTTTCTCGCCCGCTCCTGCCTGTTTAGCTTGCGAATCCCCCTCAGAACCCGCCCCGGCGCAATGGCCTCGGAAAATTTATTAATATTTTGAGCGACGGGCAGATTTATCATCATTTTGAAAGATGCGCCATTAGCGCGATCAATACATAACCGAGTAATCAAAGCAAGATTGGTTGTCAAGATTAACTTTTTAGGTCAAGAATGCAATTTCAGACCGATAGCGCCGGATGACATCAGCCGCATCAGGCCGCCAATATCAAAAACGGCTTGGTAAACTTTCGTCCCGGGCAGTTTCCAGCGCTGCAATCGATCTTCGATGCAGCGGCAATAGCCACTTATCTTCGGGTTGAACGGCTGATATTCATCAAATTCAATTATGCAATAAATTTTGACTTTGGCATGCCTGCCTGCTATATCTCACATTATTTCGGGCGAAGGTATCATTATGAGTGTGCTTTATCTGGCGGTGTGGTTAATCATAGGAGACCTAATTGGCGGAGAATTATAGCATGAGAAGCACCCACAAAATCTATTTTAATAGTTCCGCAAACATGCGTGCCATACCGTCTTCCAGCGTGCATCTGGTAGTGACCTCACCCCCCTATCCGATGATAGAAATGTGGGATGACATGTTCGTGCACCAGAATAATAGCATCCGTAATGCATTGAAAAAAGGCGACGGTCTCAAAGCATTTGAGTTGATGCACAAAATACTCGATCAGGTCTGGCAGGAGCTGTATCGGATATTAAAAAACGGCGGTATTGCCTGTATCAATATTGGCGATGCCACGCGCACGGTTGGCGATAATTTTATGTTGTATGCCAACCATTCCAGAATATTAGGATCGTTAATCAAAGCCGGCTTCTCGGCCCTGCCCTTGATATTATGGCGCAAACCAACCAATGCACCAAATAAGTTTATGGGATCGGGGATGCTGCCGGCCGGCGCCTATGTCACGCTCGAGCATGAATACATTCTCATTTTGCGCAAGGGTTCTAAAAGAGAGTTTAAAAGCACACAGGAAAAACAAACCCGGCGCGAAAGTGCGCTTTTCTGGGAGGAAAGAAATAGCTGGTTTTCGGATGTCTGGCTGGGCTTGGTCGGCACCCAGCAGAAGCTGAAAAAAAATGCCACCCGTCTGAGAAGTGGTGCGTTTCCCTTTGAGCTTGCTTATCGCCTGGTAAACATGTATTCCACCAAAGGCGATACCGTGGTTGATCCTTTTCTGGGAACCGGGACGACCATGTGGTCGGCCATGGCATCCGGCAGAAACTGCATTGGATTCGAAATTGAGACCGGCTTTGGAGAAATCATCAAAGCCAACAAGGGTACGGTCATGGCCTTGTCCAACGAGCGCATCCAGCAGCGGATTTATGATCATCTTGCTTATGTAGAATCACGTTCGGCTGACAAGGGTAAATTCAAGTATACAAATCGCAACTATAAGTTTCCGATAATGACCCGCCAAGAAGTAGAACTGTTCATTAACCCGCTGGAGAGCGTCAAACAAGCAGGTGAGAATACCCTGGAAGTTGAATACGTGGACACTCCCGACCATGAGTTCGATGGTGATTGGCAGCAACTAATGCCCGCCGCCTCCAAAAAATCTAAATCAGGTCAGCTACAGCTGTTTTGAGTCTTAATTGTGTTACGCTTGATACTGTATCTAAATCCTTGGCGATTTATTATATTTTTTTATTTGCCGTCGAACCCAGGCAAGCCCGATACGCCCCCACAGGTTATAGGCAAAAAGACAAATTGGCAGCATCTTTTCCACCTGCGGGGTGAGATAGCAAATTCGAATCAACTCCATGTATAGCGCTTGTATATTGAGGACACTGAGAATAATTTGATTCCCATCGCACTCAAGTTTCCATCGATTCGCTATTTTTCGGGCGGCGCCCGTTCCGTCACGCATTTTTACCAGTGCCCGTATCGGACCATCAGGCCGGTAGGGCTCGGTCAGATCGTTTTCGAGGGACGCAACTGCTGACGCTGCCAGTCCCGACCGCCAAAATTCAGTATCAAAGCGCTCAGGACCCGTCGTTTTGTTTATCGGGTAAACGGTGATATTTTCAACTGCTGCCGCAGCCTGCTTGCAGGCCACGGGGCAGCCTGAAAAAAAAATGGGTCTAATCCCGAATGGCGCCAACGAGGCGGCAAAAAGTTCAATCTCAGCCATCGGTCTTCCGTTTACCTCCAGCTGCTCTATACGCGATGTCAGTGTATGGGATTGAAATCCATCGGTTCCGGACGCTGCATGCATGCCCATAAAGATAACTGCCCGTGCCTTGCCCGGATCCCCTAATCCCGGTACCGGTCCGCGCCGGTAGCCATGAATAATCTCAGTTTGGGCATTGATCATCTCGGGCAGCAGGTTGAATCCGGTGCGGTGAAAATCTTTTACCCTGATGTTCTCGACACCGGAGTCAAAAAGGGCCTGAACAACGGCATTGACATCAAGCGTCATCGCGACACAAGCCCGGGCCCACTCCGGCGTCATAAATGAAGAGGCCCGATAATCCCAGCATCCCGAACTACCCTCGATGTCGGATATGATCAATGTCTGATTGTATTTTTCGCCCATTGAATTTGATCTTTTGGCGGACCACCTGAGTCATCCCTGAATCGCCTGAATCCGCTGCAAAACCGGCGGGTGAGAATAGTTTAGAAATACGTATAGAGGATGAGGTAGGAGATTGGACAGGTTGTTAATGGAAAGCTTTTTTAAAGCTTCAACCATAGAATGGGGATCCTGGGTGGTTTCCACCGAAAATCGATCCGCTTCAGTTTCGTTTTTTCGCGACAGCATCTGCATGAAGATACCGATGAAAAAGCCCAGCGGCGAGTATAACATGCCAAAGAAAATCAAACCGGCGTATACCGATTTTTGTGGCATATAAAAGGCATCGAATAGCCCTTGATAGGAAATAAAAAGAGACAACAGGAACAGCATTATCCCCATCTGTATAATACCGAGAATTATGGATTGGCGAATATGCTTTTTCTTGTAGTGTCCCATCTCATGGGCCAAAACGGAGAGCAACTCACCGGCGGTGTGCTGCTTGATCAGTGTATCAAACAAAACGATCCGGCGGTGTTTGCCGAAGCCGGTAAAAAAGGCATTGGATTTGCTGGAGCGCCGGGAACCATCCATGACATAAACATTTTCTATCGGAAAATTAATCGACCCGGCGTAGGATAAAATGGAAGACTTCAGCTCTCCTTCCTCCAGGGGTGAAAACTTATTGAAGAGCGGCATAATCCAGGTCGGCGCGATGAATTGAACCCCGAGCATATACAGCGTAACGGCTATCCAGCAATACCACCAGGCATTGGCACCGGCATATTCGAAAAACAACAAAATTCCTGCTAAAAGCGGGGTCCCGATAAGGACTGCCAGCAAAACTCCTTTTACCAAATCCAGCACAAATGTGGACCAGGTAGTTTGATTAAACCCGAAACGCTCTTCAATTACAAAGGTGGAATAGATGCTGAACGGTAGGGTTAAAAGAGATTTAACAAATACCAGGATTCCCATGTATGACAAACCGGTAATAACGGGCCCGTAGTTAAGGGATCGAACCCAATCATCCACCAGCGGGAATCCTTTGCCAAACCAAAAGAGAAGAATCACGATGACATTGAAAGTCCCGGTAATCCATCCGAAACGGGTATTGACTTTTAAATATTGCTGGGACTTGCGATAACGATCCGGATCATATACCCCCTGAAAGGGTTGTGGCAGATCGTTTCGCAGCATTTTCAGATTCAGATAGTCGGCAATGCCGTTCAGGATAAAATCAAAAATGATGGCCAATAGGATGATATGGGCAATGGTATTCATTTATGATGCGGATAGCTAATTCAGAGTTGGTTTTTTAGTTCAATGCGCTCAATAAAAGTTTTCTATAAATCCCAAATAACAAATCACAAATAATATCAAATGACCAAAATTACAAATCCGAAACTATATGCTAATGGATTCTGATATACTGTTTGGGTCATTGGGATTTCGGGTTTGGAATTTGATGCTTGTAATTTGGGATTTCAGTGGTTTGCAACAAAATTACCTTCTGAAAATTTAGAAATTAGGATCTTACGCTATACTCGCCTATTGATTCCCCCTGCTTCCATCAATTCAACCAGTTTTTCATAAGGTTGAGCGCCCACCAGCAACAGGCCATTCAGCAGAAAAGTGGGGACGGCAGTGACACCCTTTTGATACGATCGATTCCAATCTTCGTCAACCGCTTTTTTAAAGGTTCTTTTCTCAAGCGCCTGCCTGACGTCTATCTCAGATAGTCCTATCGAAGTTCCCAGGTCAACCAGGATCGAATCAAGTCCGATATTCCACCCATCAGCGAAATATGCTTTAAACGCAGCCATATGGAATTGATCGCCCAAACCCTGTTTTTCCGCCAGTTTTCCCAACTCCTGAGCCAATCGGCTGTTGTAGGTTTTTTCACGTTTTCCAAGCGGCAAACCCAGTTCGGCAGCCACACTGCTTAAGTGGTCAAGCACCTGCTTGATGTTGATCGGGCGACCCGCAAACAACTCCTCCAGGGTCCTCCCTTCTTTCGGGGTCTCCGGATGCAGGGGAAAAGCGGTCCACCTGATGTCTATTTCAAACTCATTTTGTATTTTTTCAACACGCCCGGTGATGAAATAGCACCAGGGTCAGACATAATCGGAAAAAATTTCCAAGATTTTTGGATCAGACATGATTGATGATTCCTGTATAGTTATCGACACCTGTTGACATTAGACTTGGTTTGCCACTGTATAAGGATGTAACGTGCTGAATGAAAATAAAAATGGGGCGGTTCATGGGGAATGAACCACCCCGGATAGAGGAAAGCGTTAAGGGTTAGTTTGAAAAGTTAACCGATTAACAACTTAGCAGCATCCGCTGCACAATTAAATCATAATACCACTCAGTGACATGTCAAGCATTACCGGCCAATTAATCCGTCCTAAAATAAAAGCACATCCAGCAGAGCAGATTGTTTTTTTGAAAATTGATAAAAGTTGATAGACCTAAGCGCCGTCGGCACAATCTCTTTTAGGCTGCACATATACTTTGCCTTTTATCCATGCCATTTTCCAGGGTCCTGCAATTAGATACAAATTATTGCACAGCACCGATTATTCAGATCGGACAAACCGAACCCCAAAACCGTTGCGGGTCGACCAGGTGACTTTGCCGGTCAATCTTTTGATTTTTCCTTTTTTCTTTATTGGAATATCTATCCTGACCACCCTCCCGACAGTTACCGGATCCAGGGTTTTAATAAAAACACCACCGCTGCTCACATTTTCCGTAGCCCCTTCGTAGATTTGATTATCGGATTCATATCTGACGGCAATAGCACAATCCTTTCGCGGATGCTCTCGTGATCCAACATACGGGTCCTCATCGCTGTCTCCGGAGGTGTTTTTTTTAATAATTTTAAAACCATAGCCATAATAATAAGCTGATAGCTCTGAATGATTGCGCCACTTGACAACGCCTCGATAACTTTCGAATTTATCGGGTTCGGAGGCAAAGGGTGAGTTGGGAATGCCGATGATAATTTCAGTCTCCGGTTCCAGGCGCTGGTCGGCTTCTATGTACAAGCCGCAATCGCTGTAATTATACATCCGGGCACTGCGTTGCAAACCTATTTTTTTATTTTCAAGTGTGACCGCGGACTCATGTTCAAAGCGTGTTTTATCTCTATTTTCGAGATTTAAAATCATCTCACTCTTCACCCCCTTTTCAACACCCCCAAAGATTTAAGCCCCAAAGACCTGCGTGCTCAAGTTTAGAAATCCTCAGCCATAAAGTTACCCTTCAGCCTCATTTTCATACTTCTTGAGAAGATCCACAATGGCCTCTTCAAGCAGATCATTTTGCCGCTTTTCCAGTTGCGCGGCCAAAATTTTTATCCGTCTAATTAAATCCGCGTCTAACGTTGTGTTATACATTTTTCTATTATTCATAGCAAGGTCTATTAAAATTGGGTTTGGTTTACAAGTTCAAATAGTTAGGGATCACAGCGGTTTGCGTCGCAACCTTACGCGTTATATTCGATCAGGTCATTTGACGCACCTGTAAGCGGACGCGGACGAACCGATGGGATGGTTATACATCCAAACAATATGGGTGGCTTTCATATTATTTGCACGCTCAAGTACTTTTAATTCACCGTCATAATATTCGACGAGTTGATAATTAGTGACAAATTTGCCCGGATCGGAAGATTCTGAAATCGTGTCCAAATATTGGCAATCCCGCACCATTTTCTCTTCAGCGACCAATAAATTTGGCATTCGATTATTCGTACAGCCGGATAACAAAATGAATCCGATCAGGATCATCAATATTACCGGATTGCGTTTTAGCGTCACTTCATTTCCTCTTTTAAGTTTAGGATTGCGAACTCAATGACTTGAACAATATTACGCGGCTTTTGGCCCGTCTTCTGCGTTGCCTGAAAGCCCGCATACAATAAGTATGAGACCTTCAACGCGCCTTGAATACAGACCAAAATCCGGTGCAATATTTGTTCAATTTATTTCGTCCCCAATCCTTCGGTGAGCAAACAGTTAATTTGAAGAATTTCGCTCTTTTCTATTTATTTTAATAAAAATAATCGATTATGTCAAAAATTGGATTAAAATATCATTAAAATCAAATTCTAATTTGACTCAGATAGATTTTAATTCAACCCATTTTTGCTCAAATACAGGGAAGAGGAAGGGATTCGGCTTGGGGGGATCAACCTCAGGAATATTCGAATGGCCACGATACAAAACGATAAGAATCATTGCTCATACATACACAGCTTTTTTCATGTTTGAACCCATGCGATAGTTTATCAATCAAGGATTCAAGAGGAGATTTGGCAATATACTCAGGTGCTGTGTAGATTTAGAATTGCTTAACAAATTCTCCAATTGCGTTATACACTTTTTCAGCACCATCTCCCAGCAATATCCCGTGGCGATCGTAATTAAACAAAATGTATTCTTTCTCGCTGGTGCCGATCAGTTCAAATATTTTTCTTGACCCTTTAGGATCAACTACCGGATCTCTGCGCGACTGGACGATCAAGGCCGGCATTTTCAATTTCGGCAATTTGGGTTCCAGATCATTCATCAACCGTTCAATTTCCCTGACACCCGAGATGGGATTGCGCAGGTAATTAATATGCGGATTTTCCGGCTTGTTTTCGACAAACTCTTTTTTGGGCCCGACTTTATAGGCACGATCCATAATTCGGTTCCACATATCCACTGCCGGAGCAAATTTTGATGAAAAATCCATCAATGTCATGGGCGCGGCAACCGCAAATACGCCGGTGATCTGTTCTATCCTGGCAGCCAGATCCAATGCCAGACCCGCTCCGGTAGAAAAGCCACCGACCACAACTTTCCGGCATATACTGCTGATGATCGCATATCCTCTGTCAATGGACCTCATCCAGTCCTGATAGGAACGTGTGGCAAGATCATCAGGGGAAGTTCCATGTCCTTTTAAACGCGGAACATAGACCCAGTAGCCCATTCTGCCTAAGTAATACGCCAGTTCCCGAACCTCAAGAGGAGCAGCCATGTATCCGTGTGAAAGCAAAATACCGATATTTTTTGATTTTCCCTTGACTACAAACGGCTTGCCGACATTCATCGGCTTGGATTCTCCCTGCAGGTAAAATTTGTGGTAGTCGGATTCGAATTCCTTCACATCCTGCCCCATCAGGCATTTGGCCACCTTTCTTTTAATCCAGAAACCGGGCCGGGATGAAATGCGACGGATGGTTCGTTGCAGCTCTGTAAGAGGTTCCGCCGCATTGGCGATAACATCGATGGGATTGTCTATGCGGGCACGATGAAAATCATATGGGGATGAAAACTTGGTATGGTCTTTAATATACCCCTCGTCATTTCTATTCAGGTTACCTTTTTCCAGAGCAATTGAAATGAAGTCGTCCACCTTGCCCAATCGGTCATCGGTTAACAGATGAATCTGATCTTCTTTGAGAGAGGGATGCAAATGCAAGCCTTGCTGTTTTTGGAGGAGAAAGGCGGACAGAAAAACTCTTCTGCGAAAATCCAGCTCATCTATTTTATTAAATCGCATCAACTTTAGCATCGAGGCAAAGATATGATCGAGGTTGACAGCCGTCATTCCATAGATATCGGTCATGTAGCGCTGCATCAGTTTTAGCGCTTCTTTGCGCATGGTGCTTTTTGACGCGATGGGGTCATCAAAATTAATTCTATTAGTCGTCTCGATATCCTTTCGAATGGAGGCGTTTCGCAGATAATCATTGATTAGGATCGGATCACCGAAATGGATATCGATGTCCACCCCTGAAATCAGCATGGATCCTTCGGTCATAAGTTCTTCCACGATGCGTTCGGGGAGGTCATCCACCAGCCGTAAGGCCAGTTTGCTCAATATATTCTCCTGGGCCCGGATGGGATAATAAGTTAAGTTAACCGGCACGATATAGGTGCTCCGATCAAGCACCGGGTCCAGGGATTCGATTTGGAACAGATCCATCAGGTACTTGGCTTCATCCGGCTTTTCCGTTGACAGCCGTCGTAATCGCTGCCGGTAAAATTCAGTCCGCAGGGCCAGTGTCCCCGCACCGGTATGGGGCGGATGCTTGCCACCGGCCCAGGAAATCATAAATTGGCCTTTTTCAATAATTTTTTTGTTTTTAACCATTCTGCCTTCAGGAAAAATTATCCAATTCGCCTCCCCGGTCAACAATGTTTTGACGATGAGCAGGTCCCGGTCGGGATTTTTTGTCGAAACAGCCCCCACCTTTTCCAGGTAGCTGCCGAACGCTCCTTTGAATAATTCATAATCGGCCAACGACCAAACCGGAACTTTGGTTAGGGAAAAAATCTGGGCGGGCATCAAAAATGTCTCGAGCCGGGTAAAATGATTGATAACGAAGATTATTGATCCTTTAGGAATTTTTTCCTGAGCATGAAATGCGATACTAGCCTTGGAAAGGTTGGATAGGGTTTTGATGGCAAATCCGGTTGATCGGTAGGCGAACCGGTTCATGGGTAAAAGGCCCCTGTATTAAGTGTCTTTAAAATACTGCAATCGAATGGAATTACTAAAATTCCATAATTCCAACCTTCCCTTATTCCATTTGGGTTTTTTTCTTACAATTATAATAATATGCGAAAATATTCGAGGAATCAAGAAACTTAATTATGGCCGGCCTTTAAAATTCACGGAAATAAACCGTCGGCATGATAGCATGGATCGGTGGTCGTCATTGCGGATTTTATTTCTACCGTCAGCCGGACGGATCAGGATATTTCGTTGGATAGGGAGAAAGTGACCGATTATTATAATCGTTGACATAAGACTTTTTAAAATCTAAATTAAGTCTAAATTAAATTCTAAAAAGGACCATTCCATGAAACTCAGTCAAGCCATTAAACCGATTAGCTATTTTAAGGCACATGCCGCCGATGTAATCCGTGAATTAAATGAACAGCACAGCACTATGATTATCACCCAAAACGGGGAAGCCAAAGCCGTTATTCAAGACATTACAGAGTATGAGCGTGTTCAAGAAGCACTGGCTTTGCTTAAAATGGTAGCTCAAGGTCAAAAAGATTTCGAAGACGGTAAAACCAGACCGGCCGGCCAGGTGCTCGAGGAAATTGATGATATGATCTCCAAGGACTTTTCCAAATGATTTTTACCGTCGAATTTACACCAGGCGCCAGACAGGATTTGCTGAAAATATATCGTTACATCAAAAATGAAGGAAGAATTGAAGCAGCCAAAGGATTATACGAACAGATTTCCAAGGCCTGCACCAGCCTGACTCAAAATCCCGAACGTGGTCATGTCCCCTCCGAGCTGGAGGGATTCGCGGCCTTGCATTGCCGTCAAATTATTTTCAAAAATTACCGAATTATTTATCAGATTTTAGGCAGTGTTGTCATCATTCAGGGTATAATCGATGGTCGTCGAAATATCCGGGAAACGATACGGCAGCGGTTGTTAACCTGACCAATGATCAAATTTTTTAACCTTGGCAGACCAAGATAGCGACCTTAACCACTTGACAGGGATAAATAAACAGGCCACTTGTTGACAGAATGAATATTTACCATTAGACTGGCGGGCCGTGGTTAATCGATAAAGTTCGTTCCTTAGAATTGTCTATTGTTTGGTAACCGCGCTACGGAAGGATTCAAAATACTAATTTAAAGAACCTTTGGAGGTTTGGAGTGTATTCTAAAATACTAATTCTTCGCTTTCCGAAAAATGAAGTACACAAGCCGATTGTGTATCATTTGACCAAGGATTATGACCTGGTTTTCAATATTCTCAACGCCGCCATTTTGCCACGCAAAGAAGGCGTGGCGGTGCTGGAAGTATCGGGTAGCAAAAAAAATTTCAAAGAAGGGATTAAGTTTCTTAAAGCCCAGGGCGTTAAAGTCCAAAATGCTTCTCAGGAAATCAAACGTAACAAGCGAAAATGTACGGACTGCGGTGCCTGCACGGCGGTGTGCCCCACCGGTGCGCTGGCGGTTCAGCGACCGGAAATGAAAGTGATTTTCGACCAAAAAAAATGCAGTATCTGCGAATTGTGCGTGCCGGCCTGCCCGCCCCGGGCCATGGAGGTGCTGCCGACCCACCAGGCATTTTTTGAATGAAGCATACCACGGCAGTTGCCATCAGCGGCGGCGTGGACTCATTGATGACCGCCTATCTATTAAAGGAACAGGGACAGCATGTAATCGGAATTCACTTTATCACCGGATTTGAAGCCGCCTCAGCCTATACCCGGGACCCGGGATCGGATAAAAAACATAATGTCCTCAAAATCGGAGAACAACTGGGAATACCGGTTGATATAATTGACATCCGGGATGAATTTCAGGAAAAAATCGTCGGCTATTTTTGCCGATCTTACCAGAGCGGTCAGACTCCGAATCCTTGCATGCACTGCAACCCCACGATTAAATTTGGTACCATTCTGGCCCATGCGCATAAACTTGGCGCACAGAAACTGGCCACCGGCCATTATGCCAGAATTAAAAAAGACCCAAACGGCCATCACCACCTGCTTAAAGGCCTGGACCCTAAAAAGGACCAGTCCTACTTTCTGGCTCGCCTGACCCGGCAACAGTTAGCCAACGCCTGTTTCCCGCTCGGTGAAATGAAAAAATCAGATATACAGCAAATGGCCACGCAAAAGGGATTGTACCCGGTCACCCGGGCCGAAAGCCAGGATGTCTGCTTTATAAAAGATGAAGCCTATGCCGAGTTTTTAGCCAAACAAACCGGCTTTGATCCGCAACCCGGTTTAATCGAAAATGTCAACGGTCAGGTGATTGGAGAACATCGGGGGCTGCACCTCTTTACGATCGGCCAGCGACGCGGTATCAACTGCCCCGCAGCTGAACCCTACTACGTGGTTCGGTTGGATGCCGAACGCAACCGATTGATAGTCGGTTCCAAAAACGATCTGCTGTCATCCGAATGCCGGGTAACCGACATCAATTGGATTGGTGCAGAACCAGGCGCCCTCATGGAAATCCGCACACGCGTGCGTTACCGCAGTCAAGAGGTCGCGGCAACAGTCATTCCCGGGGATCGAAATACGGCTGTGGTTCGGTTTAAGGAGCCGCAAGCGTCCATAACCCCCGGCCAGGGCGCGGTGTTTTACCGAAACGATGAGGTGTTAGGTGCCGGCTGGATAGAAGACAGCACGGCGCATAGGGCATAGCGCCAGGCGCGGAGAGACAGAGAAGTCGGGAGACTTTTGAATTCGGAAGGCGGAAGGCGGAAAAACAGAAGGTGGGAGGGATTTGAATGCGGAAGTCGGAATGCGGAAGGTGGAAAAAAAGAAGGTCGGCAGGTGTGGCGTTGGAAGCTTGAGATACTGGGATGCTCACAGTTCACCGTGTGGGGAGTTGACTGAGGTGGTTTGTTTAAGTTACTTGATTAAGTTGACTGGGTTGATTTGCTGATTAAGTTTTTTGAATTGGAGTTGATTAGTGAGGCTCATTGGGTCCAGATAAATTTCCATCTGTAAATCCGCAATCCGCATTCTAAAATCCGAAATCAATCTAATCCGTGTCCCAAAATTAAAAAATAAATAGATATGCCGAAATTTTCCATCACTACTTTGGGCTGCAAAGTCAATCAGGCCGAATCAGAGGCCATTGCCCAGGATTTGCTAGCGTCTGAATGGTCGGCGACCACCAACTGCGAAGGGGTCGAGGTATGTATTGTAAACACCTGCACGGTGACACAAAAAGCCTCCATGCAGTCAAGGCAGGCGATACGCCGGGCCATCCGTGCCAATCCGGACGCCCGAATTGTTGTAACCGGATGTTATGCCCAGACTGCACCGCAGGAAATTGATAAAATCGACGGCGTGGATTACATCGTTGGACATGACAAAAAGATGTCCATCAACCGGCTGATCCGGCCAAATGGTGATCAAACATCGACTGATCAGGTTTCATCCGAATATGATATCCGCAACAGTGGCCAATTCCAATTGATGCCGACTGCAATTTCAGCACCCCGAACACGTCCATTTTTAAAAATCCAGGACGGCTGTGACGCATTTTGCACCTACTGCATTGTCCCCTTTGCACGCGGTCGCAGCCGCAGCATGCCGCTGGACAACATTCTGCAAAGCATCCAACAACTGGCTGCAGCAGATTATCATGAAGTTGTGCTGACCGGTATCCATCTCGGCGCCTATGGGCGTGATCTTTCGCCTGCCGCCAATCTGGCAGCATTGCTGCGCCGCATCCGGGCTTTAGAGCTTATTGATCGGGTACGCCTGAGTTCGATTGAGCCACTTGAACTGACCCATGAAATTATAGAAATTGTTGCTGAGTCCGATATGTTCTGCCGTCATTTTCACATACCGCTGCAAAGCGGTGATGATCATATTTTAAAAATAATGGGACGCCCCTATTCCCGGCAGATTTTCCATGATTTAATCGTCAAAATAAAGGAATTGATGCCGGATGCCGCAATTGGTGCGGACACGCTCATCGGTTTTCCCGGGGAAAGTGCGAATGCATTTGAAAACACCTATAATTTGGTTAATGATCTGCCGCTAAGTTATTTACACGTTTTCCCGTTTTCCGTGCGGCCCGGAACACCGGCCGCTGAATTCACGGACAACATCCCGCATGAAAAAATTAAGAACCGATGTGAACAGATGCGAAAGCTGGGGCTGGACAAACGGATGAATTTTTACCAACAATTCTTGGGTAAGAAAATTTCAGTCCTGATCGAAACCCAACGCGACAGAACCAGCGGATTGTTAAAAGGAATATCGTCCAATTACCTTCCGGTGTTGATTGATGGAAAGGATGAACTAAAAAACAAATTTATTGAAGTGAGAATTGAAAAAATGGAGAAAAATTCATTATTCGGTAGTCCTACCGTTTATAACCATGTTCATCTGTGTCCCCAAACAGTAAAATAAAATAAGACAAACTACCTAAAAAGGAGACTACTATGACTGCAAAAAACGACTACAAAGAAGATCTTGATCGCGCAACTGCTGTTTTTGAGACCAACCTGGGAACGTTTGAAGCTGAGCTTTATGCCAAAGAGTGCCCTGAAACCGTGTGGAATTTCATCAATCTGGCAGAGGGGCGTCAGGAAACGGATAAAGGGGGGAATTTCTATGACGGCTTGACTTTCCATAGGGTTATTGAAGGTTTTGTCATTCAGGGTGGATGCCCCCAGGGAACCGGAACCGGTGGTCCGGGATACAAGTTCGGAGATGAATTTGATTCGTCCTTGAGGCACGTCAGTGAAGGCATTCTCTCTATGGCCAATGCCGGACCCGGTACCAACGGCAGCCAATTTTTCGTCACCCTCGCTGCAACACCTCATTTAGACAACAGACACTCGGTTTTTGGTAAAGTGGTCAAGGGCATGGATGTCGTTAAATCCATCGGCACTTGTAAAACTGGCGCCGGCGATCGACCGGTAGATGCCGTCGTTATGGAGAAAGTTACGATTCAAAGGTAATGCCAGGAGCCAGGCAGCGCCCGCAGTCAGGATGAAACAGGTTTCACGTGTCAGGGAAGATTCAATTCTACAGACTTCGTCGTCGTCCTCGTACTCGTGTTCGTCCTCGATAAAATTCTGATTCACGAGGACGCATAGTATCAGATTCGAACGCCTGAAAACGCCTTTATATGAATTTACAGATTCTTCTACGGTCAGACTGGCCGCATTTCAGGCCAGCGGCGGCGCTGACACCTGACACCTTATCTTACCATGCATACTGTAAACAGCGAACAGTTCGGTGACATAGCAGCATTTCAATTTGGCTATGGCCCCGTGGGAAGACCTTTTATGTCGGTGTACATCTATGTTCTCGACGGGGTCATCATTGATACCGGCCAGAGCAATATGCGAAAGCATGTCATCGAACAGCTCCGGAACACACAACCCCATAAAATCCTTTTAACCCACCATCACGAAGATCACAGCGGCAATGCATTTGCGCTTGGCCGATTGCACCAGATCGAAATCCTCGGGCATTCCATAACTGCCGAAAAGATGGCGGCAAATCGCAAAATTCTGCCCTATCAACGTTATATCTGGGGGAAATCAGAAAATGTAAAGGTCAAACCATTTGGGGCGGTGATTGAGTCTGAGCGTTTCACCTTGCGGCCCATTCATACACCCGGGCATAGCAAGGATCATACGGTATTTCTGGAAGAAGAAAACGGCTGGCTATTTGCCGGCGATCTTTACCTGGGTGAACGGATCAAGTATTTTCGGTCGGATGAAAAAATCTACGACCAAATCGACTCACTCAAAAAAATGCGCGGATATGATTTTGACGCTTTATTCTGCGCCCACAACCCTTGCCCGGAAAAAGGTAAACCACGGTTAACGCAAAAATTGCAGTATCTTGAAGACATCGTCGGCCAGGTTCAACTGTTAAATAAACAGGGATTATCCGACAATGAAATTATAAACCTGATGGATCCTAATAAGGACAGATGGGTGAAGTTGATGACCATGGGCAACGTCAGTTTTGCAAATTTGCTAAGGTCGGCTATGCGTGGCGGTGCCTTCTAATCGTGTATGAATAGGCATCGATAAATAGAGCGGGGCTTACAACACAAAAACGCAATATTGAAATTGCGCTTTTTGTGTTTATAATTTGTGGTGCCGAAGGCGAGACTCGAACTCGCACAGGCGTACGCCCACTAGACCCTGAACCTAGCGCGTCTACCAGTTCCGCCACTTCGGCACGTTTAAAAAGATTGATTTAATTCAGGTTGTGGTCTACATATATCTATTTTAGGATTCATGTCAAGCCCATAATTGATGGCTTCGAAATAAATTTAAAAGTGGCCTGCTTGTAGACGTGGGCAAACAACATTGTGCTCCAGCGGGAATGGTGGAATGTTGGAATAATGGAATGATTACCTGCAGAATTTTAGAGATATATTTATATGAAAGTTTTTAATCATCTTGATCAAATTATCGAACCGTTTAATCATGCTGTTATTACCATCGGCAATTTCGACGGGGTACACATCGGGCACCAGGCTCTTTTCCATGAAGTCATTGAAAAAGCCGAAACCATTAGCGGCACATCGGTCGCCATGACGTTTGAACCACATCCGCTTCGTGTACTAAAACAAAATAATCATCCGCCCTTGATAACGCTCTATGAGCAAAAATCTGAATTGATCCAGCGCACCGGTATCGATGTCCTCATTTGTGTTCCGTTCACCATCGAGTTCGCTGCACTATCGGCCGAACAATTCGTGAGAGACTTGCTGGTCCAAAAAATAGGTATAAAAGCAATTGTAGTGGGCGAAGATTACAGTTTCGGCAAAAATCGTGAAGGCAATATCGACCTGTTAAGATCCTATGGGCCTGAATATGGATTTGAGGTCATCGTGGCCGGCTGGATCAAATCGGCCAGGGCTTTAGCAGAAAGAATCAGCAGCACCAAAATCAGGCAACTGGTGACGGACGGCCGGATGGGGCAGGCTGAAAAAATGTTGGGCCGCAATTACCAGATCAGGGGCAAGGTGGTGACCGGACGCGATCGCGGCGGAAAATTGCTGGGGATTCCGACTGCCAACATAAATCTGCACGATGAATTATGCCCTAAAACCGGAATCTATGCCGTGACCGTGGAATGTGAGGGCAATCAGCACCGGGGCGTTGCGAATATCGGCTACAGCCCGACCTTTGAAGATCATGAATTTACCGTGGAGGTGCATATTTTCGATTTTAGTGCTAATATATATGGTAGGAAAATCAGAGTGAATTTTATCCAGCGGATCCGAGATGAGATAAAATTTTCCAATATTTCCGAGTTGATCGATCAGATCAAACTCGATATTGCGGCCGCACACGAAATTTTAGCAAAACCAGGGAACCAATCTATACTATGAACAAAAAGATGACGATCTCATTCCTTGTTGGGTTGGTCGTATCGGCAGCGGCACTTTATTTTGCTTTTCGGAATGTTCCCGTCAGCGATCTTTTTAAATACCTGGCATCCATCAATTACTTGTGGGTGTTGCCGTCGGTTGTGATGGTACTGATTTCGTTTTATCTGCGGGCAATCCGTTGGCAGATAATTCTGATGTCGACAAAGAAAATCACGGTCTGGCGTGCGTTACACCCGATGATGATTGGGTTTATGATAAACTGTGTTCTGCCGGGGCGCCTGGGCGAAGTCACACGTCCGATCATCCTGCAGAGGAAAGAAAAAGTCCCTTTTACGACCGGTCTGGCAACCGTTGCTGCCGAAAGGATGTTTGACATCTGCCTTTTGCTCCTGCTGTTTATCGTAACGGTTAGCGCAATCCAGATCCGTCCCGATGTTAACGAGACCTTTTTAAATTACCAGCTGAATCGCGAGACTCTGGATATCATTTTTGGCGGCATGCTCAAATTAGGGGCAGTTTTATTCGCCGGAATTATTTTAATTACCATTGGTAAAGTTCGTGATTTTTTCTACGGAATCATTAGGTTTTTACCGAACCTGGTTTTCTTTGCCGGCCAGAACATCAAAGAAACGATTCAGCAAAAGTTTTGCGAGCCCCTGATTGGAATTATCGCAAACATCGCCCAGGGTTTCGCTCTAATTCGCTATCCGAAGAAAATTATTTTATGCAGCATATTATCTTTTATGATCTGGGGCCTGTCAGCATTTTCATACTATTTATTTTCTCTTGGCAGCCCGGGAATAAATCTGACGTTTTTTGAATTGTCAGTGGTAATGGTGATTATCTGCTTCTTTATTGCATTGCCATCGGTTCCCGGCTGGTGGGGGCTCTGGGAAGCCGCGGGGGTTTTCGCCATGTCATTGTTCGGAATTTCTTCCAAAGAGGCTGCCGGGTTTACACTGGCGAATCATGCCGTGCAAGTTTTTCCGGTAATCATTGCGGGATTGGCGTCCGCGATGATTCTCAGTGTGAATATTCGAAAGATATCTTTTGCTGGCGGGGAATACCAGCACCAGCCGCCAACGGTTAAACCCGGCCGATTGGCTGGTAAGCACTTAAAAAACAAGTCTGCCACGAATTGACACGAATAACCACGAAATAATGCAATCGTCAAAGGCAGTGGCACGTAAAATGATAAATTCTATTGAGTTAACCTTATGTCAAAACTAGATATACTCACATACCCCAATAAATTCCTGAGTGAACCGACCAAGCCGCTGGAAAACATCGATGCAAAGGTTCAGCAGATGATCGATGATATGGCCGCCACTATGTACGAGGCTCCGGGAATCGGGTTGGCAGCGATCCAGGTTGGCTGGGATAAAAGTTTATTGATTTATGACATTGCTCCCCGGAATGAAAATCGTTCTCTGCAGGTCTTGATCAACCCCCAGATTGTCACAAATGAAGGCGAGATTTTATCTGAGAATGAGGGCTGTCTCAGTGTTCCGGATTTCAGGGCAGATGTAGAACGCGCGGCCAATATTACAGTCGAAGGCCATGATCGGGAGGGCAATCCCATCCGAATGGATGCAGAAGGACTGCTGGCCATCGTTTTGCAGCATGAGATCGACCATTTGAACGGCACCTTGTTCATCGAGCACATTAGTTCATTAAAGCGGCAAATGTACAAACGCCGTGTAAAAAAGCAATTGAAGGGGATGTAGGGATGCAACGGGTTGCTAATTGAATGTTGGTGACAATTTCTTCAACTAAGTGCAATACAGTGTTTTGCAGAATAACTAAATTTATAAAATGACTAAATTGCCTAAAGTTAATGTATTCCGTCGATTTAAATAAAGAGAAACCGACAGCTTCGTTAGTGTTGTGTTTATGGGTAGTATTTTATCAGTACCCCAGATCCAGTAGGTTCTTAGTGAACGACGGAGCACAGCGACACCACAATTTTAGTCAATTTCAAATTTTAGTTCATTTTAGTTCATTCATCAGGCTTGTCCGGACTTAGAATTAGAGAATTAACATGTTTAAATTTTAGATATTTATATGAGAAAACCATTCAGAATCATCTTTATGGGTACGCCGCAGTTTGCGGTGCCGGGCCTGCAAGCCCTGCATCAAAACGGGTATGAAATTGCTATGGTTGTCACGCAACCGGATCGTCCCAAGGGAAGGGGGCGCCGGATCTCGCCTTCGCCTGTAAAACAGACAGCCCAGGATCTGGGATACCCGGTCGTCCAGCCTTCTTCCATTAGGACACCCGATTTTGCGGATCAAATCAAATCCCTTAAACCAGATTTTCAAGTGGTCATCGCCTATGGAAAAATCCTGCCCGAGAATGTGCTGGCCCTGCCCCGCATCGGGACCATTAACATTCATGCCTCGCTGCTGCCCAAGCTGCGCGGTGCCGCCCCCATTCAGTGGGCTGTTATCCATGGAGAACCCGAAACGGGCGTATGCTCCATGCTGATGGATAAAGGTATGGACACCGGAGACGTTCTGTTGACCGCTAAGGAAGCCATTGAACCCGATGATACGGCCGGCACGCTGCATGATCGTCTGGCCGTCAACGGGGCGAAAGTATTGATTGACACTTTGAAAGCATACGCAGATAATTCCATTCAACCCATACCTCAGGATCACAACCTCGCAACTTACGCCCCCATGCTCACCAAGGATGACGGCCTGATCAATTGGAACAAATCCGCCAAGTCCCTGGAAAATTTCATGCGGGGAGTTACCCCCTGGCCCGGAGCCTATACTTTTTGGGGCGACAAACGCCTGAAGATATTCAGTGCCACCCCTATAGCGGCAGATATCGCGGAACCTCCCGGCAAGGTTTTAGTGGGATTCCCGGATGAGCTGCGGGTGGCAACCGGAGACGGCGTGCTGTCTATCCGGGAAATTCAGGGTGCCTCGGGAAAACGCCTGACAATTAAAGAATTTCTGCGAGGGCACCCGATACAGCCCGGCACAATTCTTGGGTAACTATCTTTCATCGAGGTGCCTATATTATTCGATGAAAGTCAACATAGCAGAAAGTTTCAAGCACCAAATTCCCAATAAACTCAAAATTCGAACTATCAATGACCGAAACAAAGTGAATTAAAAAAGTCGAAAAGTAGTATGATTCAATTATGTTATAGATACTTTTTCATGGGCAGACCTGTCTCGAGCGCCGTCGAAAGGGTCGCTCAGGTAAAAATATTTTTAATCCGCGCATTGTCTGCGCGTGTCTGCGACTAATATGATTTTGGGTTAACCACATTCAAGGGGATGCAAATGCTTTTTGCTCCAACTTTATTGGCGATGATCCAAAAATTATTACCACATTTTTCGAAATTGCGATTTTGGTCATTGGAAATTATTTGTCATTTGGGATTTGGGATTTGTCATTTTGGGCCGTTTGATCCCGAAATATATATTATACAACTACCATTGAATCCATAAATTTATTTGAAATCAATCCATCATGCCCACTGATGCTCGTAAAAGCGCATTAGACGTATTAAATATCCTGGATAAGGGGCACCGCACGCTGGATTCTATCCTGGAAGAATATTTCGGAACCGTCGCCATAGGTTCGAGACAGGATCGCGCGTTGTTCCAGGCCCTGGTTTACGGCGTGTTGCGCTGGCGGGGACGTTTGGATTATTTGATCTCACACTTCTCCAGTACGCGGTTTACTAAAATCAATCCAAATGTATTGAATATCCTGCGTTTGGCCCTGTTTCAAATTATATATTTGGATCGCATACCGGATTCCGCAGCGGTAAACACGGCAGTCGAGTTGGCCAAAACTTGCGGTGCGCCATGGGTGGTCGGCTATGTCAACGCGTTGTTACGAAAAGCTGCCCGGGCATATCCAAACGTATCTTTGCCGGATCCAAATCAAAATGCAGTTGCGGCGATGGCCGTGCGAAAATCCTTTCCCGAATGGATTATCCGCAAATGGATGAATCGCTATGGTTCTGATAACACCGCTTCGTTATGCGACAGTTTGAATACCATCCCTCCGATTACCGTTCGCACCAATACCCTCAAAGCGTCACGCGGGCAATTGGCAGAGGCCTTAGGAAGCGAAACCGCTCTAGTAAGCCCGACCTGCTATGCTCCGGATGGGATTACTTTTATTAATCCCGCCACATCGATACCAGAGCTTAGTGCTTTTAAAGCCGGCTGGTTTCAGGTGCAGGATGAAGCCGCCCAGCTGGTTTCGTTGCTGTTGGATCCGCAGCCCGGTGATACGGTTTTGGATGCCTGCGCCGGGCTGGGCGGCAAAACCGGTCACATCGCCCAGCTCATGAAAAATGAGGGAGTTCTGGTAGCTCTGGATGTAAGTGAAAGCAAACTTTTGCGACTTAAAACCGATATGCCGCGACTGGACATTTCAATCCTGTCGACAATCAATCACAATCTTGAACGAAAATTGCCCCGGGATCTACTGCCCGCCTTTGACCGTATTCTTCTGGATGCACCCTGCTCCGGCCTTGGCGTTATGCGGCGCAATCCTGATATAAAATGGCGCACATCCAAAAGAAATTTAGCAAAATACAAAACCAGGCAAATTCGACTGCTGGAAAATTTGTCCCATCTTGTCAAGCCTTCGGGTATATTGGTATATGCTGTTTGCAGCTCTGAGCCTGAGGAAAATAAAGCGGTCGTTAATGAGTTTTTGAAAAATCACGATGAGTTTGTTATAAGTAAACAGTTTGGTCAGCTGCCGGATACGCTTTGTTCGATGGCGGATGTACCGGGCGTTTTTAAAACTTTCCCACACTTAAAGCAGATGGACGGCTTTTATGCTGTTCGACTGCAACGAAATCCATGATTGCAAAGATAGCAAAAATAGCGGGCTTATGTCTGGCATTTTTGCTGGTCGCCGGAGCCAGTGCCTATTTGACATTGACCCTCATTATTAAAAGCGAAGATACGGTTATTGTTCCGGATCTGGTGGGAAAAGATGTGGTTTCCGCCCTTGAAGTTTTAACGGATCTTCAATTGAATACTAAAGTTAATGGTTCTGAATACAACCAAAAATATCCAAAAAACCACGTTACCTTCCAGGAGCCTGAAGCAGGATCGGAAATAAAGAAAGATCGTGATGTCAGAATTATCATATCAAAAGGTGCTAAAAATATATTGATGCCCAACGTCGTTACCTTATCCGATCAACAGGCCCGCATGATATTTGACGAAAACGGCTTTACCCGGGGAAAATTGTCGCACACTTACAGCAGCACGGTTGAAAAAGATCACGTCATCGTCCAGGTCCCGGAAGCCGGAGATTTGATTACCCGTGGAGCGAAAGCAGATATCCTGGTCAGTTCAGGGCCGAGACCCGTTAAATATGTTATGCCTGACTTATCCGGTCATTTTTTCGATCAAGCAGTCCTAATAATCGAAAACGCGAATTTAACCGTTGGCAACATACGGTCGCAATTTGATAAACAAAAGACCCGCAATAGTATAATTGGCCAGGAGCCCCTGGCGGGATATAGCGTGAATGTGAGCAGTCCGGTGCACCTGGTCATCAATCGCCCTTCCGCCAAAGCAGATGGCGATCGACTTCACCGCCCGTTATACGGCAGTCTGCTGCAGCATCGCATCAATATCGGCTTTCTTAAAAAGCGAGTCCGGGTGGAGTTGGAAAACACGGAAACGACAACAGATATATTCGACGACTACATTAAGCCCGGCGATGAAATATGGGTCCTGGTTCCCAGAGATCATGATGCCACGGTTTTTATCTTCGAGGATGATGAACTTGTGAGGACACGTATGTATGAAGCGTGGTAGGACTGGTTGCTGGTTTCTGGATGCTCGATGCTGGATGCTCGATGCTGGATGCTCGATGCTGAATACTTGATACTGGATGCTGGATAATCGAGATCCTGCTGGTTTCGGGTTGCGAGGGGATGGCATAGGGCAGAAGGCATAGAGTACAACATCGATTGGCGGCAGGAATAGAAGAATAGAAGCGGTAGTGGGATTCTGGTTGAATGACCAGACAGAGTTAAGTAATCGTTTAATTAAAAAAATAATCCGGCCTCTGTCTACCAATTTTTCCGACATCCGAATTCCCAATTCCGACCTTAATTTTCTGTCATCTGCTTTCTGTCATCTGCTTTCTGTCATCTGACATCTGTCAACCGGCTTCTGTCGTCTGTCTTCTGGTATCAATCAACATAATAAACTCAATCAACTAAAAAATCGGAGATTTTTTAAATGAAATACATTGCACCCTCAATTTTATCGGCTGATTTTGCAAGGCTCGGCGATGAGGTAAAAGCGGTCGAAGCGGCTGGCGCTGATTGGATCCATGCCGATGTGATGGATGGCCATTTCGTGCCGAATATCACCTTCGGACCGTTAATTGTAGAGGCTGTCCGCCGGGTAACCAGGCTGCCGATAGATGTGCACCTGATGATTGAGAGCGCAGAGGATTATATCCCGGCCTTCGCAAAGGCCGGCGCCACTTACATATCCGTTCAGATTGAATCCTGTATACACCTCAACCGCAGTATCCAGTTGATTCGCGAGTGCGGCGCCAAACCGGGTGTTGTGCTAAACCCCTCGACACCGCTGCAATTTGTTGAGTGGATCCTGGAATTAGTTGAATATGTTCTTGTTATGAGTGTCAATCCCGGGTTTGGTGGTCAAGCATTCATACCCAACAGCCTGGATAAGATCAAGGAACTGCGCCGAATGATCCAAAACAGAAAATTAAACACTTTGATTGAAATCGATGGCGGCGTCAACGAGAAAACGATATCCGAAATTGCGGACGCCGGGGTGGATATATTTGTAGCAGGTTCCGCTATTTTCGGAAGCCGGGATTATAAAGAAACCATTGGCAATTTTAAAAATAAAATCGATAAAAATTGAACTTTTTGCGCTGATTTGATATTCATCATCTATAATATTTCCAAAAGGTGATAACCATGCATAAAATAATTAAGGTAACAGTGTTAAAGAATTATAAATTGCGGCTGGAATATAACGACGGGCAAAGTGGCATATCGGACTTATCTCACCTCGTTGGAAGGGGAGTCTTTGCGTTGTGGGATGATTACAACGAATTTAAAAAAATCAGGATTGGTTCATCAGGAGAACTATTGTGGAATGACAAAGTTGACCTCTGTCCGGATTCACTTTACCTCAAAATAACCAACCAAAAGCCTGAAAATATTTTTCCGAAACTAGAGCAAAAGGTTGACTATGCCTGAAATCTCCAGGTTTTATGGTATTGTGATCAAGATGTTCTTCAATGAGCACAATCCACCGCATTTTCATGCAAGTTACGGAGAGCATGAAGTATTGATTGACATAAATACATTGGCTGTATTCGCAGGAAATCTGCCGCCCAGGGCGCTCGGCCTCGTTATTGAATGGGCAACACAACACCAAAATGAACTGATAAATAACTGGGATAGAGCAGAAGGTCTAAACCCTCTCAGCAAAATTGAACCTTTGAAGTAGTCTCATAAGAACCTTCCGCGTTGCTACGTACATCAACTTCCGTTTGTGGCATAGCGCAATAATATTTATAAATTTTAATGGATTGTGATTTTTGTAATATTTTGATATAATAAGTTTATCAGTTTGAATGAATTATATAATTAACCGACTAGCTTTGCCCCACTCTTCCACGAGATAAAATAAAAACAAATAATTGAGCCATGATACACATATATAAAAAATACCGCAGATTCATCTGGGGATTGCTTACTGCGATTTTAGCCTTTGCATTCGTAACGCTGATGGGCCAGCAAAGCCTGTCATCGAATGATTTGTCGGATGCTGCCAAACACCAGAAGGTCGAAAGCCTTTATGACGGGTACAAAACTAAATTTCCCGATGTCCTGGACTTAACACCCCGGCAGGCCATGAACCTCATCACTGACCAAAAAGCAGTTTTCATCGACACCCGGGAGCCGGAAGAACAACAGATCTCCATGCTACCCGGTGCGATCACTGAAAAGGAATTCCTCAACAACTACAAAAGCTACGAGGACCATGTAAAAATTGCTTATTGTACCATCAGCTATCGCAGCGGGGTGTTCGTAGAAAACCTCCAAAGAGGTGGCATCCCGGTTTATAACTTAAGAGGGGGAATACTGGCCTGGGTGCACGAGGGGGGAAAGGTATACGACCAAGCCGGCGAGACCTATCGCATCCATGTGTACGGCCAGGAATGGAATCTGGCCCCGGAACAGTATGAAACGGTTTGGTAATTAATCCGCTGAAACAGGGAGAAATATGGGGAACTTTCTAATTTATAAGGAATTTTATCAATTTTGAATAAATGCGCTTGTCTAATGCATTAATTCGTGGGAATTCGTGACTATTCGTGGCGAAACTCCGCGGCGAATTAATTATTTGGATAATAAATTTCATAATATTTCCTCATTGACCGATTAACCGTGCCCCATCGGCGTTCGATCAGGTAGCGGGTGAAAAGGTAAATTACTGTCCGAAAGTTGCCCGCAAAACGGCTGTCGCTCCAGCGTCTATCCGAAACTACAATCCCGTCACGCAAATAAACCAGCCGTCCGACCTCCTTTAATCGCAAGGAAAGCTCGACATCTTCCATCAGCATCATGGGCGGAAATCCGCCCATATGGCCAAGTGCCTCTCTTCTAAAAAATTGGGCCTGATCGCCAAATGATATCCCCGTAAGTTTCGTACGCACATTGTTGAGAAAGGCGATCAACCGCGTTTTTGTATTTTGGGATTCAAATTGCATCCCGCAAGCACCGCCCACGACATGGGCATCGGCTGCGAGTACTTTTATGGCACGTTCAAATGCGCCTTTGACGGCCACGCAGTCGGCATGCAAGATCAGGATCACATCACCGGTGGCCAGATCTACCCCAGCTTTGATTTGAGACCCCCTGCCCTGGGGGCTTTGGATCACCCGGACGTTGTGGTTTAAGGCGATGGATCGGGTTTTGTCCGTCGATCCACCATCGGCCACAATTATCTCTTTGACTTCCGTGCAATTTTTTAATGACTCAATACATCGACTAATGCTGGATTCCTCATTGAACGTCGGTACAACTGCAGATATGGTTCTCGGCTTCGAATAAGAGTGGCTGCTGAAAATGTAGCCGTCACGAAACAGACCCCAGATAAGAAGGGTATAGAAAGGAATGTATTCAAACCATTTCAACCAGAAGATTTCCTGGAAAATCCCGGATTTCGCTTCAACAGCTATCACCGGAAACGTAAAGACGACCGCCGCCTGCAGGTAAAGCCAGGCACGCGACGGAAAGAAAACCAGAAAAGGGGCCATTAACACCAGATACCAGGGTTGAAGCGTGGGCAGAAATAGCATTAAGCATCCCAAAGCCAGATAAACACTGCGCAGTTTGTCATGGACAAACAGGTATATCCAGACAACACCGGCTATCAAAAAAATTGCGGTTGCCAATAGATGCAGGTCACCGAAAAGGAATCGGATCAACACAGCCATTGAGTCATTATAGTGATAATTGCTTGCGAATACGCCCAGAGATTGAAACACACCGCTGCCGGCGTCCATGAAAGGTATATAGAGAATCAAGGGTGTCAATACGGCAAAACTCTTCAGACGGTTTTCCGCACTCACCAGAAAGGGCCAAGCCAGCACAGCAAAATATTTCGATACGACAGCCAGCCCCAGGATCAAAAACCCTGAAAAGTGGTGCTTTTTACAAAGGATCAGATAAAGAGATAGACACAGGAAAAACAACTGGATCACGTCCATATGCCCCTCCCCGGCAATATAAAGGAGCACCAACGGATTAAAGGCATATAGGATTAACCGGGACGGATTAACTGAGCGGTGGTTGATCATCAGCATCAATACAATCATCACTCCGATATCGAAAACGATCATGACAATTTTAAAAAAGAAAGGTTCGGGATCCACCCCGGCAAGCAGCCTGAAAAGCAGTAAAGTCAGCGGTGGATAGGCGGCCGAGAAATCCGGATGATTTATTTGCTGCCAGATAGGATATATCTCTCCCCGGGCGATATCCGACAGTACCGGGTGTGTCGGAGCAAAAACAAAGGGGTCAAACCCCAGATTCTGGATATAGCCCTCCCAAACATATCGGTAAACATCATTTCCCGCCGGATATGCTAAAAACAGCAGTCTGGCAAACACGCCGATGATGAGAATAATCGCCACAGACGTGCTGTGTTTAAGGTCCGGTGGAAGCTTCTGCACCAATAAGATCATGAGGATGTGCCCCAGACAGAACAATCCTGAAAACCACACGACATGCTCCCCCAGAGGAGCCATAGCGACCATCGCAGCCACATCGGCCAGCCAGAAAACGCACAAAAAAATGAAGAGAAAATTTCTCATGAATTCAAGGTAAGATATTAGCTTTAAAAATTAATCAACCACGAATTGACACGAATCGTCACGAATCATAGCAATTATCGAATGCAGGGATACATTTGCACCAGTTGAATACAAATCATCTACATTCACCAAATAAGTCAAGCCCAAAAAAAGCTCATTCTGACTTTTAAATTATTCCCGTGATTTTGTTACCGAATTGACGCGAAAAAATCATGCGAACAGGAGGACATTGAAATGAGAGACCGACCGAAGATCAGGATTGGCGCCCAGAAAGAATTTGCCTGATTCGGAAAAACCATTTATTTATGCGTATATGAAGATTCAGGAGAACAACGAAGCTGGGGGAGGATTTTTTGAAAGCTATGTTTTTTGCTCAGAAATATCCAGGCTGCAATAATACCTTGACAAGTCGTATCCTTTTATTTTACCGGGCCTCATTCTCTATCGGCTTCTGAGAGACGGAAAAGCCGATTACAAAACCACCCGATGGGCTTTGCGGCAACTGTCTGAATATGTCAACGATGATGAATTCGCCACCGTTAGACTATTAATGGAGAAGTAGAAATGAAAGTAAAATCTATGAGAATTCCAGAAGACATTGACCAGGCGATAAATTATGTGTCACAATTGGAAAAGATAGAAAAAGCACAATCCCGTAGAAAACTGGATCGACTTGGATTTGAATATTATGGGGCGAGAAATTATCGCGATGGCAGCGTTACTTTTTACGAATACATCGATTATACGATTGCCAAATGGACACTACGGGAATTAACAGTAAGGGGTGAAAGGAAATATACGCGCCAGTGACAGTGCACCAGTCAAAAATGTCTTAGATACGCCTGGCGGGCAAAAACTTTACATTTATGATTCTAATCGGTTCCAAGAATTTGCCGTTCCCGCTTGGTGATCCGGCACTGACTCAACAGCACCAGCATCGTCCCGAGGATAAATCCCAATGGGTACTGCGCATACTTAGAGTAAAAAGGAAAGGTTAGATTGCTGTGAATCATCCAACACAAAAATATCACTAACATACATTTTATTAATATGGAGATGTTTTCACTGATGGTGTTTATCAACGTTTTAATGGTTAAGCCAAACAATACTACCAGTCCCCCATAAACCAACAGCACCCCAATGAAGCCGTTTTCATACAATATTTCAATGGGATGTAAATGTGCGAAAAAAAATGGGCGGAATTTTGGAGTTGCGAAATCCGGGTAAACAGCACGATAGCTCCCAATTCCATTGCCGAATATCCAATCGATTAGGTTATTATTTTTGAGCATTTCCAATGCACTTTTCCAAAAATAAACCCTTTCTTCATCAGCCAAATTAACGAGGAGGTCTTTTACCCGGTCTACCACACCGCCGTAGTTGCTGAAATAGAGAAACGCAAAGGAGAGGGCTACCAGCAGGAGACCAATCCATTTGGTTCGACTTTCTATTAAAAAAAAAAGAGCAAAAAACACAGAAAAAGAAATACCTAAAAAAGCCGTGCGGGAACCGGTTCGCAATAGCATATCAAAAGCCAGCAGACCAAACAGGATAAACAACCACTTATACCAGCCATTGGCAACCCAGAACGAATAAACAATCAGCGGCAATATTGATATTATGAAATTGGAAAGATAGTGCGGGTTGCCGTAAGTGCCAAAGGGCATGTTAAAAAACTTTACAGCCACAAATTGCCAGCAAATTGAAAGGCACCAAATAATGGGAAGAATCTCGTAAACTCGTGAATCAATTTTTTTGAAACTGAGGCAGTGAATGGTGAATACAATGAAAAGCATTCTGACAAGATACATCACATATTTGGCCTTCACTTCGTGGGACGCAAGCAAATATCCGAAAATTATAAGATACAGACAAATAGCCAGGGTAACCCAATAGATCGAAGGTATTTGCTTTAACTTATACTGCCCGGTTATCAGGTTTAATAATACGAAAAAAAAACCGGCTTCAATGAAGACAACAACCCCACCACGGTTGAGTGCAAAGAAACAGAAAAAGGCACCGGTTAAAGACGCGATGAGCCAGTATCCACTGGTAAGTATTTCTCCTATCTTATTTTTAATACGCAAATTGGACACAGATTAACACGGATTTCCACAGATAAAAAGAAAAATTTGGAGTCAACTACCACCCGCCCAACGGGTGGCTGGGATTTTCGGCCATAGGCCGAAAAGGCAAAAGCACGTCAGTGCTTTATATGTTGAACTTGCAATCCCGCCGCGGCGGGGTTTGTATGGCAAGAACCAACTTTTTAACTGCCGGATACCCAATTTTCACATTTGAGGTTCGGGATTCTCGAAAACTCTTTTATGTTGTTTGAGATAATCGTTAGATCCAAACTCAAAGCATGGGCGGCGATTAGCATATCAAGCGGTCCAATCGTCTGTCCTTTGGATTCCAGTGCTGTTCGTATTTCCCCATAGCATGTAACCAATCTTTTGCCTTGAAAGGGAATAATCGTTAGCGGCAGCAGGAATTCATCAAGAGCAGCTTGATTGGTATTTTTATTTTCACATTTCTCAACGCCGTATTGCAGCTCAGCATGGGTTATCGAAGAGATGCCAAAATCATAAACGGGGAGCCGTTCAAATTTTCTCAATACCTTAGCCGGTTTTTTGTTTATGATATATATGCAAATATTGGTGTCCAAGATGTATCTCATTTGAACATCGTCTCACGCTTTTGGCTTCCTGAGGGCTGATTACGCTTCATTTTGAAATCTTTGGCAAAATTGTTCAGACTGTCAAAAAGAGGGGCCCATGAGTTTTCTTTAGGCAAAAGAACAATAGCTTCGCCTTGTTTTTTGATATACACTTCACTGCCTGTCATCCTGAATTCCTTTGGTATTCTGACAGCCTGGCTTTGCCCGTTCTTAAACAATTTTGCTGTTTTCATTTTTCCTCTCCTATGAACAATATATACTGTAAATATATACTAATGCGATTGCCTGTCAAGGAAAAACTTACGTCAATTGCTGTGAAATCTTAAAAAACAAACAGCTTAGAGAGTGGCCGATAGGTCTCTATAGAATTCATACCTGAATCTTGCATGAAAATTAATGAAAAGTTGAAATGATATTAAATAACAGCAAGTTGAATGATTTAGAGTTATCGCTCCAGATCGATATCACTGACAATTAGATGGTACTGGGGTAGGTTCGGGAAATCGTACTGGGCGTGTTCCTTTGGGGAGTCCACATGCATAAGTTTACGAAACTACCACAGCCGAAGGCGGCGGTTCTGATTAGCTTGACGTTGTCAGATAGACGAAGCGGGTCGTTGGACTGTGTGTCCTAACAGTCATTGATGGGATCGAAAATTTTAAGTCCGCACACCCGGGCGATGGAGTTGCACAGCCGAACCAGCTGGTTGCGATCAAGTTCATCAGCGCGGCCGAAGCTGTGGATGATCCGCGCAACGGGCTTGCGGGTATCCGGGTGGCGTTCATTGTGAGCTAACTGATAGTACTCGACAATGCTGCCGTCTTTATTTTTTCTTCTGGTGGTTCGCAGATACATGATTGCTGACACCAGTAGCATGTATTTAATGTACAGTCAATAAAAACCTTGTGTTTCGTGTGCCTACAATTTTGGAGGTTCGCAAAAGTCACAAATCGGCTAAGTGGCTATTTTTATTGGTGCTGAATTGAAATTCGGGCTGTTTTCGGCAGTTTTTTTGCCTACAGGCCCCAAACTAAAGTCAAAGATGGTTTGGACTACGGCAAAAATTGTTCTATTATGATTAGAAATTTTCTCGCGACCTATATAACAAATAAAGGCAGGGTATGAACTGCCCCTGCCTTCTAAGACTTTTATGCTTTCTAAATTTTTACCTGACTTTTGCACGATTTGGCGGCTTTCGAATGCTCATCCATTGGCACGTAATATTCAGGTATTATGCAATCACACCGTGTTATTTATGTAACCTTAGGGTAAACACTGCACCACCGGTTAACCCGCACCCAGCTTCTTCGACGCTCGCCAGGTTTTCGCCATTCAATTGGAATCATCCCTTTTCTCTTTATTGCTTACATCTCCAGCGGTCAATACGTAATTTTTTTGATGGGCATTCTTGTCTAAAATTGCCAGTAAGGTGCCCAGGATAAAGGCCAGACAGTAGATTGAATACTTGGAATAAATGGGAAGGGTTAAACCGGAGTGGATTAACCAGCTGATCAAAGTGACAACTAAAAATTTAATTAAAAGATTTATCCTCTTATTAGATGTATTTTGGAGAGATCGAAAGGCAGCAAAAAATAACAGAATCAAGCCTGCGGCAACCAGGGTGACGCCGATTAAACCACTTTGGTATAAAATCTCAAAAAAAAACGAGTGAGGAAAAATCTCATTCATTTCTTCAGGGGGAGCATATGCCTTAAAAACTTTTCGAAAACTGCCGATTCCATTACCAACTATCCAGGCTTGTATGCTATTGTCTTTAAGCATATCGGATGTAGCGGACCAGATCTGAATTCTATCTTCCGTTGGAAGGTCTACTACAAGCGTGCCGAGTCGATCAGCCAGACCTGCATAATGTGTCGAATATAAAACTGCAAAAAAAGTGCAAATCAGCAGCACACCGATCCACCTTTTGCGGCCCCTTGTCAGAAAAAAAGACGCAAAAAAAGCGGCCAGTGTTATAGCTATTATTGCCGGACGAGATCCGGTTCTTATTATAAAATCAGCATCTAAAATACCAATTGGTATAAAAATTAGTTTATACCATTTGGGAGTTATCCATATAAAATAAATTATAAGAGGAAAGGCCAACATGGTAAAATTAGAGATTATATGAGGATTTGAAAATGTGCCGAACTGCATGTTTAAAATATAGTATGTGCAAAGTTGCCAGTAAACGGCCGAGCAAAAAACAACTATTAGTAATATTTTAACCCAATCCTTAAATCTTTTTTGGACTAAGCAGTGAATAGCTAAAACGACACATAACATTCGGACCAGATTGGCCATCCACCTGTAGTGTGATATATCGGGATGAAAAATTACACTTTGCAGCATCAGATAACCACTTATAGCAATTGTCGCCCAATAACGAAGTGGAATTTTTCTAAGGCGATATTCACCGGCAATTAAATTTATAACCAGTAAACAAAAACTCGCTTCGATGAATACGACCACGCCTCCACGATTTAAGGCAAAAAAGGTAAAAAACGCACCACATAGCGAAACAATCAACCAGTATTCACTAGTAAATATGGTTTTTAATGTTTGTATTTTCGATCCAGACACATACACCTCAAAAAAACAGAAATGGATCCGCTTTATCGAAAAAGCTGTTCAACAGCATCTCGGATTTCATCTTTTTTGGGATAATATATTTGTTCTAAAGGAGCGCTGGCCGGAGCCGGAACATCCGGTAATGACACCCGGACAAAAGGAGATTTGATAAAATCAAAGGCTTCCTCGAAAACCAGGGCAGAAAGTTCAGCAGCCAATCCAAAGCTTTTCCACCCCACATCAGCAACAACCAATCTCCCGGTTTTTTTCACAGAATCCAATAAAAGCGCTTTATCGAGCGGCTTAACTGATCTTAAATCGATCACCTCGCAGTCGATATTTTCCCGGGCCAATTCGGCTGCGGCATCCATCGCATGCGGCATCAGATATGACAATGCGACCAAGGTAACATCAGTACCATTTTTCCTGATAATTCCCTTTCCAATAGGAATTTCATACAGCTCTTGCGGAACGGTTCCTTCAGTGTTATGGAGCCAGCGGTCATCAATAAATATTACCGGATTATCATCTTTTATGGCTGATACCATCAACCCTTTCGCATCATAGGGAGTTGACGGCATCACCACTTTAAGTCCGGGTATATGGCCAAACAACGCATGCAACGCCTGGGAGTGCTGGGCAGCCTGTTCACCGCCCCGGTTGATAATGCCCCATATCACAACCGAGGCCGATGCCTTTCCTCCAGACATGTAGTGCCAGTTTGCCGCTTCATTAATAATTGGATCCATGGCATACATCATAAAATCCATCCGGGGATGAACCACGACAGGTCTCATCCCGACTAAAGACGCACCTATGGCGGCTCCGGTAATCGCATTTTCCGAAACCGGAGTATCGATAATTCGATCCGGTCCAAAGCGTTCAAGAAGTCCTTCGGCCGTACTGCCAACATACCAGGGACTCTTAACTCCCTGACCAATGAGAAAAACGGAATCATCACTGGCCATCAACTGGTGCAAGGCTTCATTAATTGCCAGACTATATTGTAATTTTCTATTGTTTGTAGACATATCGGTTAAGTTCGCTCGGGTTCGGATAGGGACTGTCGTGCGCAAAAGCCAGGGCTTCTTTGACTTCGTATTCGATATCTGTTTTAATCTGATCCAGCTCTGATACGCTGATTGCAAACTCTTTCAGAATGTACGATCGAAAAATGACAATCGGATCTTTTTCTTGCCATTGCCGCACTTCGTCTTGCGGTCTGATATCCGTACGGGTTCCTTGAATATTGTCATCCGGGCCAACGTGCCCGCGCATTCTATAGGTAAGACATTCAATAAACGCGGGCCCTTCGGAATTCCGACAGGCTGCGACAGCTTTGTTAGATACATCATATACCGATAAAACATCGTTACCATCGACCTTAAAAGACGAAATGCCGAAGGGTGTGCCGATATCAAAAATGTTATCGTTGACCCGGCATTCCCGGATCGGCATATGGGTCGCATATAAATTGTTTTCGCATATAAACAAAATCGGCAGGCGATTTAAAGATGCAAAATTTAACGACTCGTACAAAACACCTTCGCCGGTGGCGCCATCACCAAAAAAACTAACGGCGACACGCTTGTCCTTTCTGATTTTTGAAGCAAGCGCTGAGCCCAAAGCCATTGAAATGGTACCGCCGACAATTGGTGCTGCGCCCATCATGCCATTTTCCGGATCGATTACGTGCATGGACCCGCCTCTGCCCCTTGCACAACCGGTATGCTTACCGAATATCTCGGCAAAAAGCGCGTTCAGGTCGCCTCCCTTGGCCAGATAGTGCCCATGGGAACGATGATTTCCAAAAACATAATCAGATTTTGCCAGCGCGGCACAAACACCTGTGGCGACGGCTTCCTGGCCGGTATAAAGATGAACCGGGCACCTGACCTCACCGTTTAATATCGGCTTCACCAGACTTTCTTCGCTGAGTCGGATCTGCAACATCGTCCGGTATAATTGCAACAAGAAGACTTTCGAATAATTTTTCATTAATCCCTATCCATTCTGATAGACCCTGCTTATCGAAGCCTGACCACCGCATCTGATCCCGGCGGCGGAAACGGCACGAGTTTATCTTTTCTGCGGGAGACGCGGATTATGTCAGCCGGTGCATTCATTGCCGTCAAAATTTTATTTACTCCCTCAAGAGCTGTCCCACGGTTGATGACTGCCACAGCGGTTAATAGAATCAGCCGGATATCCAGCCACAGCGATCTTTGATCAATATATAGGATGCCCAGCCGACTTTTCCATGGGCGAATGAGCTGGTTATAATCAAGATCAGGATCGCGGGAGTCTTTCAAAATTTCATTTTCATCGGAAAAAACGATCGATGCCAAATCTGTAATACCGGGCCTGGCGCTCAGCAATTTCTTCTCAATATCAGTATACAGATCCGTTTCGCGCTTAACATTCGGGCGCGGCCCGACCAGGCTCATATCCCCTTTTAAGACATTCCACAGCTGGGTGAACTCATCCAGCTTAAATTTTCTAACAAAGTTTCCAATTGGCGTGATTCGCGGATCCATCGCCGATGTTGAATCAACCCCACTTTTGTCGGCACCAACAATCATGGAGCGAAGTTTCACCATATTAAAAATTTTCTCAGTCTTACCGACTCTGGGTGCAATGTAGAAGGGCGAATGAAAATCCTGACGCCAGATCAGCACCATAACAATCAATAGAATCGGGCTCAACAAAAGTAGTCCTGTTAAAGCGGCTGTTATATCCAGTATGCGTTTCATAACAATTCCAATCCGCAGATTACGCAGATTTGCGCAGATTCAAAACTCTACTATCCGCAGATTACGCTGATTTGTGCAGATTCAAAACTCTACTATCCGCAGATTACGCCGATTTGCGCAGATTCAAAACTCTACTATCCGCAGATTACGCCGATTTGCGCAGATTCAAAACTCTACTATCCGCAGATTACGCTGATTTGTGCAGATTCAAAACTCTACTATCCGCAGATTACGCCGATTTGCGCAGATTCAAAACTCTACTATCCGCAGATTACAAACTAAAAATAAAAACGTCGATTTATAAAATAGCCTGTTAAATAATAAACCTGCCGGCAAAGCATTTTTCATTTTGAAGTTAATCTGTGCAATCTGCGTAATCTGCGGACTATAGATTGGAAACAAATCTTTTATACCCAAGTGACTTGGATCCAAAGTTTATCAGAAGCCCAACGTTAAAGTCAGTTGCCTTCAGATAATTAATAATCAAACCTTCTTCGTAACTCGTCAGACCTGATATTGCCTTAATTTCGACTACCACATTATCAAAACAAATATAATCTGGTTGATACGTTTTTTTCAAATAGTGTCCCTTATATTTTATTCGAACAATAGGTTGTGATAGGTACTCAATCCTTTGACTATCAAACTCTCTTGCCAAAGCCTCTTGGTAGACAGCTTCAAGAAATCCGCACCCCAATTCCTTGTGAACTTCCATCGCTGCGCCGATTATCTTGTATGTTCTCTGGTCTTTCATTACTTATTTAATCTGCGTCAATCTGTGTAATCTGCGGATCAATGATTTTTACCCACTAAATCTGCGTCAATCTGCGTAATCTGCGGATCAATGATTTTTACCCACTAAATCTGCGTCAATCTGCGTAATCTGCGGATCAATGATTTTTACCCACTAAATCTGCGGAGCGGATTTGTGAAAGTCATGAATACACTCACAGATATACTCAACATCATCATCAGAAAGCGCCGTATGCATCGGCAGCATTAAAAACCTGCTGGTCATCTTTTCTGTAACCGGCAAACGTATTTCTTCAAATCCCAATCCGGACAATTGGTGGACAGCTTTACCGCCCCACTGGATAATGGTCCCGACACCATGATCGGCAAGATTTTTCTTCAGCGCATCCCTTTGTCCGGATTCCAGTTCATAATTTTGGTAAACATCAAAGTGTCTGTCATCTTCACCGGGTGCCGGCGGTAAAACCAGATCATCGATTTCTCCGAGGGCTTGCTGATACCTGGCAGCGATTGCACGCCTGCGGGCCACCTCCTTTTCAAAGGTTTTCAGCTTCCAGTCCAGAATAGCCGCTTGAATGTTGTCCAGCCGGCAATTGGTCCCCCAGGTGACTACCTCCCCTTCCTCATTTCGTCCATGATCACGTAACAGATAAAGTTTGCGAGCCATGTCATCATCATTGGTAATGATGGCGCCGCCATCACCGAAACTGCCCAGCAATTTCGCGGGATAAAAGCTGAATGTTCCCGCTAGACCAAAAGTACCCGCAAATTTTTCTTTAAAGCGGGAACCCAGGGCCTGAGCGGCATCCTCAATTATTATCAGGCCGTGCTGCTCAGCGATATCCTGCAGGGCATCCATGTCGCAGGTACGCCCGTTGAGCTGGGTCGGCATAATTACCCGTGTTTTATCAGTAACGGCCTTTTTAACCTGCTCGGGATCAATCATATGATCTACACCACATTCCACCGGCACGGGTCTTGCACCGGCAAAATGAACAGCCGCCGCGGTCGCGATGTAGGTGTGCGAACACAATATTACTTCATCCCCCTGGCCGATACCCGCTGCGCGCAATCCTAAAATCAGAGCATTGGTGCCGTCAGCGACGCCGAAAACGTGTTTAACACCAAGAAATTTTTTCAAGTTGGCCTCAAATTGTTCCAGATCTTTTTGCAAAATATAGGCCCCCCTGCTCATAACATCATGCAGGATGGCCATTAATTCCTTCTCGTTCGCTTTAAATAAAGCCGGATAATTAAAAAATGGTATGTTCCTCTTGGCAGTCAACTCAAAAAACTCCTTTCCACAAAATAGCTTTATTTCACTGAATCCAGGGTGGCTGTACAGTATATCACCTTATGTTTCGTATCGGGCTTATCTGCAGGGATAGGACTTGGCTCCACATACTGAGTGGTCCCGTCATCTATTTCGGCCGGCATAGCGATTAAATTCCCGAACACCAATCTTTTAAAAATTTTTTTTCCGGCCATGGATTTGGGCATGAGTCCTAACGATACAACCGCTTTTTTAACCGGTCGTAGTATTATTTGTCGAATGGATAACGAATCCAACGGGGTATCGCCAAAAAATTCGGTTTTAAATCCGTACCTGGAAAATAAATTCCTTAATTCTACGACACCATAATATTTATAACTGTGCGGGCTTGGATTAAAATCAAAAAGATCTTTATTCGCTGTGGCAATGAGAACCTTACCATTTTGCCGCAGGATCCGAGTGCATTCTTTAGCAAATTGGTCAGGATCAGGAAGATAATAAATCGCCTCAAATAGGATAATGACATCCTTGCAGTGATCTTCAAAGGGCATCTGACCGGCATCAAACTGATTCAGCTCGATACGATCTCCATAATGCTGTCTGGCTATTGATAATAGCTCTTCTGAATAATCTCCGGCCTCAAAAGTTCGAGAGATATTGTTTAAATAACCCAAGGATTGTCCTGATCCACATGCTGCTTCAATCACATCTTTGCCTTTGCAATATTGGCCTGCCCAATAGTAGCGACTGCAAAGTCGATCAACTTGTTCCCGACTAACTTCATCCCCAGCCACTTCGGTCACAGAAACGTAGTCTGCTTCCACTGCTCAAATTCTCCCCAAAAGCTTATCTTTTGCCAATGCCAAATATTCATAGATCATAATATAGCTTTTCCTCAATTGAAAGCCACTTGGTATAACCGAAATACTCTTTCCATAGTTTTTTACAAGGTGTCCCGTTGGCGCAGGAATAGGCTTCATCGCCAATTTTTTAAACAACGCCATTGATCTTGGCATGTGATTCGCCGAAGTAACCAAAATAAATTTTTGATCTTTGACAATCGGCTTTATATAAATCGCTTCTTGATAGGTATTCCTTGATTTCGATTCAAGAATAATATCATTCTCTGGTATTCCTAAGGCAATCGATAGGGCAGCCATCAACTCGGCATCAGATATGGGATCCCGTCCAACGCCGCCGGATAGGATTAATTGCGTTCCCCGAAAATTATTGTACAATCTGATTCCCTCGACTAAGCGCACCAATCCTGCATGTGAAAATTGGCTGGTTATCGGTAGTCGCGGATCGAGTACATGATTACCTGCTAAAACGACAATAAATTTGATGTTCAAAAAATCATATTTTTTATTTTGTTCTTTGATTAATGCAGGATATTTTTGCTCAAGATGGCCTAAAAGTAGGTTCGGTAAAAAAGGGAAACTAAATAAAAGTAATATAAAATATCCCGTTGTAATTATAATTTTCCCTGCCTTTTGCTTTCTCGTTCTCCACAGAAAAACCAGACCAATTGAGAAAATCGCAAGACACAAAGGCACAGGAAATACGAAGGAAATAAGCGTGGATTTAATTAAACTGTACATTGATTGAGTCTTTCAAAGGCTCAGAAATTATAAGTTGTGATAACTCTCCCAGGTTGATTTTTATAAATAAAAATTTAATGTGTTCGTCTATATTCATCAACGATTTTTTCTATATGTCTTGAATAGTCCTCATATATTTTATCGGCATCAAACATGTTATTGAAAACTTGCGAAGCATTTATAGACATTTTTTTATAAAGGATACGATCTTCATACAATCTCTTAATATGGGAAGTTAAGGTAGCCAAATCGTGAGGAGGATAATAAAAGCCGATCTGGTATTTTTCAATAATTAGTTTTAGCTCTCCCCCAAAAGCAGACAAAATCGGCAGCCCTGCCGATAGGTAGGCGAATGCTTTGTTGGGTAAAAAATTCGCATCCTGTGTTGTCGTGCAAACACCAATGTGTGAGTGTTTAAGCAAAGTTGTAATTTCTCCCTGATTCAACCACCCTGGTAAAATTATGTTGGAAACGTTAGAGGCTCTCTTTTCAATTTTTTTAAAGTGTTCCCCATCTCCAGCCAAAATAAAATGGATATTGTTACCCTTTAATTTGGCAGCACAATCTAAAAGAATAGATGGGTTGTGATAGGAAGCAAAAGTTCCAATGAAAGTAACAATAAAGCTGTCGCCTAGCGGCTCTACTAATTTGAGTATCTTATTTGACAGGTTGTTTGTGTTGATTTGGTAACCTAAGTAGAATATCCTATCTCTCCATGACCTTTTTCTTCTAGCATGTTTTATTCCCCATTCAAGTAAAGAATCCATCATAGCCAGCAACCCGTCAGCCTTCTGCATTAATTTCTTAAACATTGCAAAATCTTTATGAAGCAACAATCGGACTAGTGTTCTTATCGCAGGGGGAACGTGACGGAGGAAGATATCAGGCCATTCATCCCTGATGTCCACCATAATGGGAATATTGTTTTTCCCGGCAAAATTAAGCGCCTCATAGGCCAGGTCGTAAGAGGGCATGGATGCGACTATAATATCCGGTTTTTCCAACTTGGGAGCCATTTTTCTAAATTTCCGGGCGATAATCCGATGGTCAATATAACGCGATAAAGAAATATTTTTTTGATAGCCGGTTCCCTTCAAGGCAATTATTTTTATACCCTGTTTCAATTCCAGCGACTTGTCCTCACGAAAAACCCAGTCTTTTTTAAAGTGATCAAAAGCACTCGCCCACCACAGGACAGAATGACCGTTGTCAGTGAGCTTCTCGGACAGAATTGTTGTCCTGAGTTTGCGGATATCGGCTTCAATTGGCAAGGGCTCACCTATTTGTAAAACCCAAATATTCATTGCTCAAAATTTACTTGAAGATTTAAAAAAAATTTAAGCAGCGCATTAAAATTCGCGCAGCAATTTCGCTGGATTTCCAGCATAAAACCCCGGACTGCATATATCCTTCGTTACCACGGCCCCGGCACCAATAACTACATCATCACAAATCTTCACGGGCAATATGGTGGCATTGGTTCCAATGGAAACATTGTTCCCTATTAAAGTTGGCTGCCAAATTTCCTTGTTCCCTCCCGCGGGGCCACCAGTTTGAAATTTATCATTGATGAACTTGGCGCCATGCGAAACAACGCAATCATCTCCAATTGTAACAAGCTCACATATGAAAGCATGGGACTGAATTTTACATCTGTTTCCGATAACCACGTTTTTTTGAATTTCCACAAATGGACCTATGAAACAGTCATCACCGATTTTACATTCATAAATATTCACTGGTTCAACAACTGTAAGATTATTACCAAATTCAGCATCTCGGATGTGAGCACGACATATTCGTGGTTGATTCATAATTCCAAAATCTCCACCACTTTTTGGGCATGATCAAGGCCGGTGAGGCATTTAGTGCCATTCTGGATGCAGTCGATAAAATGGTCGATTTCAACCATCAGTGGTTCTTGAAAATTGATTTTCGGTAAAATCACATCACCTGAGCGGTGGTTAAAGCTATGAAAATGCTGATTATCATAATCCATATTTTCACCTAATACCGCCATCTTGTCTATCCCTTTATCAAAAATAGCAACTTTACTGTCTGCCAAATCGTCATATACGACCATTTTTTTTGAACCGACTACGGTCATGCGGCGGGTTTTGTTGGGATCCAGCCAACTCACCTGGATGTTCGCCATAATTTTATCGGGGTACATTATGTTCATGAAAACCACATCATTCACACCGTTTTGAATGAAATCAACCCCCCTCTTGACCACTGACAGCGGAAAGGGATCCCCGAGCCAATACTGAATAATACTGATGTCATGCGGTGCAAAATTCCACAGAGCATCTACGTCTGAACGAATGCGTCCTAAATTCAGCCTTTGGCTGTAAATATAGCGGATATCGCCAAGTTTTCCTGAATCAATCATATCCTTGATATAGCGCACAGCAGCATTAAACAGAAATGTATGTCCAACCATGACAATTCGATTTTTTTGATTTGCCAGTTTGGCAATTTGCTTGACCTCTGAAACACTCTTGGCCAAAGGCTTTTCAACTAGGACATGTTTGCCTGTCTGGAGGGCCTTCATAGCTAGCTCAAAGTGCGTAGCCACCGGAGTTGCAATCACCACTGCGTCAATATCAGTATCGTCAAAAACACGGTCAGCCTCACTGGAAACGTTAATGCCCGGGTAAAGCCCCCGCACATAGTCATGCCGCTCATTTGATACCTCCGCGACTCTGCTAACAACACATCTCTTACTTGCAACCAGGTTCCTGAGCAAATTCGGTCCCCAATAGCCGACGCCTATCTGTGCAATATTCAACATGAATACTACTCCTTATGATTGAGTTACATTTCTAAGCTGATCACAGATATATTCGATTTGTGTTGGGTTCAGTTCAGGATACATCGGTAAGCTGAGAATTTCTTGCGAATATCTATTAGAAATTGGAAAGTCCTTCGGGGAGTGACCAAGATACCTGTAAGCCCGCAGCATTGGCAAGGATATAGGATAGTGAATCCCGGTGGAAATACCTTGCTTCTCTAACGTTCTCCGCACGGTATCGCGGTTTTTTATCCTGACAACATACAGATGATAAACATGCCGAAAACCTTGGCCTTCAAATGGTGTAATCGCCCTGGATTCCGCCAGCAGTTCTCCGTAAATGGCAGCTGCCGCTCGCCGTTTTTCGGTCCATTTTTCGAGGTGCGCGAGCTTGACACACAGAATCGCAGCCTGTAAGCCGTCCAAACGACTGTTCACGCCTTCAAATTCATGGTCATATTTTTCCACGCGGCCGTGATTGGCAATCATACGACATTTACCCGCCAAATTCTCATCTGCTGTAACGATGGCACCGGCATCGCCGTAGGCACCAAGGTTTTTGCCCGGATAAAAACTAAAACATGCCAAATCACCAAAAGTGCCGACCCTTTGTTCTTCGATTTGAGCGCCATGCGCTTGGGCTCCGTCTTCCAGCAAAAAAATCCCATTGGAATCGGCTATTTTCTTCAGCATAATCATATCTGCAGGCTGTCCATAAAGATGTACCGCAATAATCGCTTTCGTTTTTTTGCTGATGGCTTGTTCAACCTTTTTCGGGTCTATATTATACGTATTCCGGTCACAATCAACAAACTTCACATTAGCACCCGTCAATGTGACGGCCTCTGATGTTGCAATAAAAGAGTTGGCTGCTGTTATGATTTCATCCCCCGCTGAAATTCCAAGAGCCTTCAATGCCAGATAAATTGCATCCGTACCATTGCCAACGCCAATACAATGTTTGGATCCGACATAATTTGCGAATTTTTTTTCGAATGATTTTACAAATCTTCCTCCGATAAAAGCAGATTCATGTATAACGTCCAAGATTGCCTGATCAATTTCCTTTTTGATTGATAAATATTGCGCTTTCAAGTCTACAAACGATATATCCATTAATATATCCTTTTCTCCATTAGAGTGTGTTAGCTGAAATTAAAACCATCTTAGATATCAGGTTATTGCGGAGTAAGGCGGAAATTTGGAATTAAAACGAAAATATAAGCTCCAGGTAGTTTACGGCAAGCTCTTCATGAGTCATTCCGTCAAAACGCCTGTCTATTTTCATTGTTTTCAAAACCTCAAGATCTGCAGGATCAATTTTACTGTTTATCCATTCTATCCTGGCACCATGTGATTTAAAAAGATCTAAAAATTGCTTGCCGCGTAATCGATTGTGATAGCTAATCTTATTTTTGACAAAAAAAGACCATAACCACTCAGGGTATTTGAGAAAATTGATTTTGCTGACATTCGCGTCAAAACCTGCATAGTGATCATGTAAACCTATTGCAAAATAAACCCGACCTTGTTCTTTTAAAACTCTCTTGGCTTCAATTATGATTGCATCGACAATATTCTCAGGCACGTGTTCCAAAACGGCATAAGCATAATACAAATCAACACTATTATTGGGCAGGCCGCTTTGGGTTGCATCATTTGGAGCCTGATAATTGATATTCCCGGCTGCCAAAAGCTCCTTTAACGTATTTTTACCTTGCAACCGTGCCAGCCTAGCCGTTAGGATTGACTTAGGTACTGAAGTTATTGGTTGGATGGAATCGATGTGCGCTTCGATTTGATTGACTATTTTTCGAACTAGTTTAAAACGAACATGAGGCAAATGATCATAAGTATAGCAGGTTCTGGTACCCATAAGATAGAATAAAATGGCACTAATCGCATCCCAGCCTGTTCCGACTTCCACAACCGTACTTCCCTCAAGATCTACGAATTCACCAATTATCCTTATTTTCTCCGCCAGGTTGGCTGTGTTTTTGAGCGTTTCGTCATTTGAGTGGCTTCTATTTATAATTTGCATCAAATGGTTGATACGCTCTCCGGCCGGCAAAAGAGCCAGGATAAATTGTATCAATACTTTCAATTTCCACATTTAGTTTACGTCAGGGGCGCTTTATGAGTTGCTTTTCTGTGGGCAAAATGAACGATAAAACTCAATTTTTCAAACCAAAAGTAATTATTTGGATATTCTTTAAATGATTTTGTCGGTGCGGACATAATAGAATTAAACTCTTCTTCGGTGAAATCGAATTTCTTGATAAAGTATTGCCGATCCTGTTCCAAACTATCGGTGGAAGAAGGTTCTCTTGCTATCTCCTTAAGGGCGTCTTCGCGAGTGATTTGTCCGGAGCAAACCAGTGTGGACAAATGCGCTCTGCGCTTATCGATATTAAATTTTTTCGGAAGAATGTAGGTCTGAAAGAATCTAGTGTAGATCGACTCACAATGTTTTGCTCCGTATTCCTCCCACCCCAACTCGTGTTTTAAAACGTTGATCGCATCCTTTCTATTGTAGTCGATATAGTTCAAAATGGGAATAAAACCAATCTGTTTTACAAAAGTATAGTATGCAAAATGAAAGAGCGTAAGTCGAGGAAAAGTCGTTAGCTTAACATTTCCGAGTTTTTTGTGAACCGCCTTTATATGGCGCCAATCCTTGGAATCATACCCCCAGCTTGCAGGTAAAATGGCTTCCGAGATAATATTGCTGCCGCTAAATATGTATCGGATACCGTTATCCGCAGCCAAGTGGTATAGGATGGCGACGATGGCATGGTCCGTCGGCCCTTCGCAATTCATAACAGAGGCCTTCAGGAACGAAAGCTGCAAATCTTTGAATTCCTCCCAATTAAGCACATAAGAATATAAATCGATATCGAGTTTCTTGACGATATTTTCAATATTAAATACCGACAACTCGGAATCCCATCCGTTGTCGAGGTGAACCGCCAATGGTCGTAGCCCAAGCTTCTTAACTTGGAATGCAACCATTGAACTGTCTACCCCCCCGCTCAATCCAATAATGCAATCATATTTCTTGTTTTTTCCGCGTTCTCTCACAACGCGAATCAATTTATTCAGCATTTCGCGACCGGCTTTCCCTTGGTAAAGCCCGGCCCTTGCCTTGGCTTCATAGGTCTTACAATGACAGCAGATTCCATTTTCATCAAACGTTATTTCAGAATCTGATATATCCATAATACATCTGGTACAAATTCTATACTCCTGTGTCATTTGATCTCCTAAGAATCATCTAACATAGAGCTTCTGTCAGCTCCTCGTATGACGGGTAACTGATCAACACCGCCCGATGCCTACCCTGAAAGACAAAAAAACTTCCGGCAGCCACCGCTGAAGCCCCGCCATTTCTCACGGCTTCTTTGAAATCGTCAATTTTTCCGGCACCTCCGCAGGCAATAACCGGAACCGTTACGGCCTTGGAAACCGTTCTTATCAATTCGATGTCATATCCCTTCATCATGCCGTCTCTGTCGACTGAATTTAACAGGATCTCCCCTGCTCCCATATCCTGCATATCGATAGCGTATTTTACGGGATCCGCCTTTGTTCTTTTTATGCAACTGTGTGTTACCACCTTATATTTGCCGAAATAGTCCTTTTTCACGTCAATGGATACAACGATGCTCTGACTGCCGAATAATTTCGACGCGTTTTCAATAAAATTCGGATTCTCAGATGCATAGCTATTTATGATAACTTTTTCTATTCCCAGAGCGAGTATTTCTCTTATGTCGTCCAGGCTCCTGATCCCTCCGCCATAACCAACCGGCATGAAACATTCACTGGCGATTTCGGACAATTTTTTAAAAGGAGGCTTGCGATTTTCAAGCGTAGCGGTAATGTCTAGAAAAACCAGTTCATCCACTTCTTTTTCATTAAAAATTTTCACAATGTTTATCGGATCACCCAGGTATGTGGGTGCCTTAAACTTTACTGTTTTAACGAGCCCATCGTTTTTTAAAAGCAGACAGGGAATGACTCTTGTTTTAAGCATTATGCGAAAATCCCGCAAATTTGGTTAGCAATTTCATGCCAAACTTGTGACTCTTTTCAGGGTGAAATTGGACACCAATGATATTGCCCTTTTGAAAAGAAGAGACAAACTCATAGCCATAAGTCGTAGTTGTAAGAATATCCTTGGGGTTGTTGCACGCCAGATGAAAAGAATGTACAAAATAAAATCTTGATTCTTCATCCATTGTGTTGAAAATGTGACTTGCTTTTTGTACTGTTACGGTGTTCCATCCCATATGTGGTATTTTGTGATTTACGTGATCACCCAAGAAATTAAATCTGATTGTTTCTGCATCGAGCCATCCCAATCCGGGTAAGCTTCCTTCCTCGCTTCTTTTTGTAATTAACTGGGCACCGAGGCATATGCCCAAAACAGGGGTTTTCTTTATTATAACCTTGGCATTTAGAATATCTAACAGATTTAGTCGCTCAAGATTTTTCATCCCATTGTCAAAAGCTCCCACCCCCGGCAATATGATCATATCGGCTTTTTCAATATCATCCCCGTTTGATGATACCACCGACTCTGCACCGATTTTTCGAAGCATGTTCTGTATTGCCCCTAAATTTCCCATTCCATAGTTCACAATGCATATCATTGTTCAATTCACCTTAATCGTCTGCTCGACAAGTTTACGATAAATATGTAATAAAACTTTCTCTTCCGTATGCCAGCCAATCCTTTTTCGAAGATCCAGACACTTGATTCGCTTTACGGATATATCATTCCATGATATGCGGTCGATCAACGAAACCAGAGTATTCATTTCCACGTCAACTTTCCATCCGCACCCTCCGCTGTCAACAACACGCCCCATTTCAGGAAAATCACTCACAATCAATGGCAAGCCGCTCATTATGTATTCAAACACTTTATTAGGCAGGCAATAGTAGTGGTTCAAACAGGTATTCTCAATTAGATGAACGCCCACATCGGCACTATTGGTATAATAGATTACATCATCGGGTATAACCGGGGGATGGAAGTGAACATTGTTAAACTTTTTTTCATACTCCTTCACGCGATTTTCCAACGCCCCGAATCCCATAAAAACAATATGCTTTTGCCTGTCAACTCTGGAAAACGCTTCTAAAATAAGTTCAATTCCCCTATCTTTTCCCAGATTTCCCTGGTATATAAAGAGCATTTCCTCATCCGGAATGCCTATCTCTTTTTTTAACACATTGCAGCTTCTGTCTTCTTCCTTCACTTGATAGGGTATGTTTCTGATAACATGAACGTCATTCAATCCATACTCATTTTTATACCATCCTGCGATGGAATCGCTCACGACTACTAAAAGGTCAGTATAGGGAATTGTGATTCGTTCCAGTAGCTTGGACATCCTTTTTCGAAAACCGGACATTTGGGTCTCAGTTTCAAGCTCATGGGTATCATAAACCAGTTTCGAACCATGAAAGGACTTGAAAAGAAGCCCCAGCGGCAGAACCGATAGTGCATGAGAATTAAAAATGGAAACCTTTTCCTTCCTGAATTTAAAGAATATTTTTAACTGCCATTCTAGAAGTTTAAGGGCTTTCCACAACGAACCTCCCGGAAGCTTCCTACTTAGTAGCTTGACTCTCCAGACGTTCCGCGTTTTATCGAGATATTCCAGCTCTGCGAGATTTTGATCCCAAATGGCGCCAATAAAAATTTTGCTGAACAATCCTGATTCAGCTAAACTTTTTGTCTCCTTGAGCATTCGGCTTTCATGAGTGAAGTTCGTAGGATAGACATGGAGGTTTACTTTTTTAGACATTCTGGAACACATCATAAGTAGAACATACGGCAATTTGTTAAAGGTCTAAACAAATTCTTATTTTCACCCGGAATGAATAAAGATCTTAGATAATTTTTTTCTGATTCTTTCTATTTTCCGAACCCATTTCATAAATTCCTAACTATTTGAATTGTTGGTGCATCACGAATATCTTCCCCATTTCCTATGTGTCTTGCTTTCTATCAACCCCTGTATTCGCTTTATTGCTTTAAAGTAAGAATGACAATTAGGGAATTCTTCGAATGAATGTTTTTTTAAATGTAGCAATTCTTCAAATTCTACATTGGTCAATCCCAGCTTCTTTACGAAGTATTCCTTGTCTTCTCGAAGCTCACGTTCATCATATAATGGTATATCCAGCTCCTTCACGGCCTCCTCTCTCGTCAGTTGGCCGGAAACAATCAGACTGGAATAGTGCGGCCTTCTTTTATCATAGCCAAATCGTAAAGGAAGATAATAGTTTTGAAAAAATTTAGTAAAACGTGATTCACCATGCTTTCTTCCGTAGTCCTTCCAGCCTATTTTTTCCTTTAACTCTTGTATTGCCTCATGCCGATTATAAGGCATATAATTCAGTGGCCGAATTACCCTCATTTTTTTGATAAACGGATAATAAAAATAATACTCAAAATACCCAATCAATTTGTAATTCTTAAGTTTTTTAGTTCCGAATTTTTTATGTATGGCTTTGATATTTCTGGCATCCATCGCATCATTATGCCATGCATTTGGAAATATTGCTTCTGACGCTAAATTTCCTCCTGTGAGGACATATCTTATACTATTTTTTACGGCATAGTGATACATTGCGGAGAAAAATATGTGGTCCTGTGGTATGTCTTGATTGGCAATGCCGGAACGCAGATAGGCAACCTGCAGATCTTTTATTTCTTCCCAATCGACCACGTGGGTGTGCAGATCATACTCACAATACTTGACAATATTTTCAATATTATTTACAGCTAACTCACTGTTCCAGCCCGCATCCACGTGAACAACTAAAGGTCTCAATCCCATTTCGTTGACTTTTATAGCCAAATAGGAACTATCAACACCGCCACTCAATCCGATGATACAATCATAATCTTTATACCTACCAAACTGCTTGATATCCTTTATGATTGTTTTTAATAATTTTTTACCCTCAGCATTGGGATACCATTCCTTTTTTGTTATTTCTTCAAATTCACGGCAATGGTTACATAAACCGTTTCGATCAAATGTTATTTCAGGATCGCTGGTATCCATTATGCAGCGATTACATATTTGGTATTCTCTTTCCATCTGCATCAAATAATAATCCTCATTACCCTTTTAGAATATTCAAATATATTTTTTTTAATTCTTTAGCCCCACGATCCCAGGTAAACCTATTCTTTATAATATTTCTCCCCTCCTGCCCCATTCTTTCTCGCATTTCTGTATTCTCTAGTAGAAACTGAATGGCGGTTGCTATTGAGTTAGCGCTTCTTGTTCCTATTAAAATGCCGCTTTTACCGTTTTCGACGATTTCTGGGATCCCACCCACGTCTGTGGCGACTACCGGAAGGCCACAGGCCATTGCCTCCAAAATAGCATTGGGTAATCCCTCAAAATAAGATGGGAACACAAAAATATCAGCCGTGCTTAACCATTGGTTAATTTCACTATTAGGTTTGCCACCGACCAAATGAATTCTATGACTAAGTTTTTTTGATAAAATGGTATTGCTTATGTTCTGATACTCAGGACCATCACCTACATAAATAAGATGCAAATTTGGATGGATGGAACTAAGGTAAGCCAAAAAGGCCTCAAGCAATTCATGGACGCCTTTTTCTTTAAGCAGACCCCCGACAAAGATTAAGGCTTGTGCTTGTTTTGAAATTCCTAGCTTTTTCCTGAGTATATAACGACTGTTCCGATTGTTTTTAAATTCATGGACATTACAGCCGTTGTAAATGACTTGAATTTCTCTTCGCGGATGAGATATCGATTCTGCGGATTTTTTAAGGGCATAACTTACTGAAGTTATAAAATCTGCTTCAAGCAAAACTTTTTTAGTTTGATCATAGGTTGAGCGGTTGTATTCTGGATAAACATTTATGTCGCTTCCACGCAAACTGCAAACAAGCGGAATATTGTATTTTTTCTTAAGCAACAGGCCCATATATCCATCTGGAGTTGCGGTATAGGCATATATTATATTGGGTTTAATTTTGCCTATAATTGCATCAACACTCCCAATTAATCCATAGCGCATCGCATAGCTTGACATACTGTGAAACCATTTTCCTGGCATGCAAATATAACGAGGGTAGTAAATTGGGATCTCATCTTTAATATCAAATAGAACCTGTTGGCCATAGTCTTTCCACTTTTCTTTAAACCACAGAAATCTCGGACTGTAAGGCGTCGGTACCACGACGACGGGTTCACAGCCTTCCAACATAAGCTGATTTACCTGATCATGTATAAATCCGGACATATAATCAGATTCACTTAGGTACTGATGTGTCAAAACCAATATGCGAATTTTATTCATTTTGATAGGAACTATCCCGGTTGGACGTTCTACTTAATATAGTAAGATCCTTGCATACTTTTTGGAAAAAAGGTTTCTCGAGCCAAGCATCCTGTAGTTCGGGATTTTCATCTCATCACTATATTAAAAACCGCGATTTAAATGGCAGATAGATCAAAATCTTTGTCAATCACCTTGTCGATGAACATTAGATGCCATAACTCAAGTCACAACAAGGCCCAGATACGTTGGCTATGATCATGCTTGCCGGATGAATGCTCCTCCGCAAGCCGTCTTACAAAATCAACTTTAAAGTATCCTCGCTTTAGAGCCCTGTCACTAAACAATATAGCTTCTATCAATAACTTAAAATTATCCATGATCCATGATCTCAGAGGTATTGAAAAACCCTGTTTCGGCCGATAAATAATGTCGTGTGGGATCAATTTTTCAGCCAGTTTTTTCAGAAGATACTTTTGAATGCCAAACTTCAATTTTAATTTGGAAGGAATCCGAGCCGCGTATTCCAACAGTTGATAATCTAAAAAAGGAGATCGGGCCTCGAGCGAATTCATCATCGTGGCCACATCTACCTTAGTTAAAATATCATTCGGCAGATAATTTTTAATATCAATATACAACCACTTATCGACCTCATTGGTCCCATCGGCATCAGAAATGCATTTTTTAAGCGGATCTATGGGGGTATGTCCTGAAAGCTGATGTTTAAATTCAGCCGTGTACAGAGAGTCGCGCAGTTCGAATCCAAATACATCCATTAATAGATAAAATCATTGCTGTCCAAAATAATTTGAAAATCAAATACTGCCTTTAATAAAAACAGGCAGTTATAAACGGGAAATTAGTGATTTAGAAATCAGGTTGTACCTTTTCAAAGTCGATGCTGTCCAAAACCCTT
>Ga0209791_1000061_pt1 | contig 73755 bp, 64 predicted proteins | sample WorMetTyACAVOLI1_FD_187422 | JGI IMG/M metagenome (GOLD analysis project Ga0209791, IMG submission 187422) | Marine gutless worms symbiont microbial communities from Max Planck institute for Marine Microbiology, Germany - Olavius algarvensis... ... | reverse complement strand
GTTATTTTTTGGCGAAATTAACAACCACCCTACATATAAGGAGGATTTTTTTCAATGACTCGTATTATTACTCACTTTATGACTCATTCTAAACCCGTTTTTGGACAAGAGTGATATTAATTAAATTTCAAAATCCTGAGCTCCCGATCGTTTGCGTTCAAGGCCTCGGCTTTGTGGGTGCGGCAATGTCGCTTGCCGTAGCAGATGCTTCGGATACCAACGGAGATCCTTTGTTCAATGTCATTGGCGTGGATTTGCCGACACCTGACGGCAAGGCGCGGATTGATGCTTTGAATGCGGGCAGTTTTCCGTTTGAAACAGTTGATAACAAATTATTAGAGGTCTTCGAAAACATCAATAGGCGCGGGAATTTGATTGCGACCTCAGAAGTGGAGACCTTCAGCCGGGCTTCGATTGTTCTGGTCGATGTTCACCTGGATATTGATACGGAAAATGCTGCCCCTCGCATTGCCATCCAGGGCTTTAAATCTGCCATTGAAATCCTGGGGCAGGAGATAACATCCGGGGTTTTGGTAATCATAGAAACAACGGTTCCACCGGGTACATGCGAAAACATCGTGGCACCGTTACTTTGCGATTGCCTGAAATCCAGAGGAATGTCAGAAAATGATTTTCTTTTGGCACATTCCTATGAACGCGTGATGCCGGGTGTGGACTACTATGATTCGATCATTAATTTCTGGCGCGTTTATTCAGGGCTAACAGACGAAGCCGCGGATGCTTGTGGGGACTTTCTGTCTAAAATCATCAACACAAAAGATTACCCACTGACCCGTCTTAAATCTACCAGAGCATCTGAGACCGCAAAATTGCTGGAGAATAGTTATCGAGCCACAAATATCGCCTTTATCGAAGAATGGGGTCGTTTTGCCGAAGCCATCGGAATTGATCTATTCGAGGTTATCGAGGCCATTCGGGTCCGGCCGACCCATAACAATATCCGCCAACCGGGATTTGGGGTAGGGGGCTATTGTCTGACCAAAGATCCCCTGTTTGCATCCCTTGCTGCTAAATCAATTTTAAATCTTGATGGGGTGCAATTTCCTTTTTGTACCCAGGCGGTCCGGATCAACCAACGCATGCCTCTGGTAAGTTTGGATAAAGTTGAAAAAATGCTCGACGGTTCACTTCAAGGCAGAACTATCCTGTTGCTGGGTGTCAGTTACCGGCCCGATGTCGGGGACACACGCTATTCACCCTCCCAAACCTTTGTCGAAAATGCGTATGCCCGCGGAGCCGAGGTGATCTGTCACGATCCGCTGGTTAGGCATTGGCCGGAAATGGATATGAATATACCGCAAAATATACCTGAACCGGTAGGCATTGATGCGGTGGTATTTGCATCCTCTCATGAACATTACAGGAATATTGATTTAAAACAGTGGTTTCAGGGTGAGCAACCATGCGTGCTGGATGCCAACAACGTATTGACTGAATCACAACGTACATTTCTTAAGCAATCCGGATATAAATTTGATTCAATTGGCAGGGGTTGATCCGGAGATGAAAAAGATCCTGATTACCGGCAGTGCAGGTTTTATCGGTTATCATTTAGCCAGGCATTGTGTTGCTAAAGGATATCGCCTAGATCTTCTTGATAATCTGTCACGGGGCATTAAAGATCAAGCATTTGAGGATCTATGTGCTTTACCGAACGTTTCGGTGATTCAGGCTGATCTATTAAATCCCGAATTTGAGGACCTGTTGCCGCGGGATTACGATATCATTTTTCATCTGGCAGCGATTATCGGCGTATCCAATGTTTTACAAAAGCCCTACGCGGTTTTGCGTGATAATGTGAGTATGTTGGTTAATCTTTTGGAATTCTCCAAAGCCCAGGCCGATTTGGAGCGGTTTGTATTTGCATCGACCAGTGAAGTATATGCCGGCACTCTAAAACATTTTGATTTAGCAATTCCCACACCCGAAGATTCCCCCATCGCCCTGACGGATATAAGCCACCCCAGGACCTCTTATTTGCTGTCAAAGATTTACGGGGAGGCGTTATGCCATCAATCCGGCATTCCTTTTACCATCATCCGGCCTCATAATATTTACGGACCGCGCATGGGACTTTCGCATGTTATCCCCGAACTTTCAAAGAAGGCCTATGAGGCGGAAGCTGGCGGAGAATTGGCGGTCTTTTCACCGGACCACAGAAGGACATTTTGCTTTGTTCAAGATGCGGTCCAACTGATTGAACAAGCCTCGATGTCTGCCAGCTGCCGGGGTGAAACCTTAAATATCGGTACTCGAGAACCCGAAATCCAAATGCGGGATTTGGCCCGAATTATCATTAAAACAGTGGGAAAATCGCTTAAAATTAAAGAACTGCCCCCGACACCGGGTTCTCCGGTGCGACGATGCCCCGAGATTGCCAAGGCAACACAGCTGATCGGTTTCACTCCCAGAATCAGCCTGGAAGAGGGAATCCAGATGACATTCGATTGGTACAAAAAAAATATCTTCGAGGGCAACACCAAAAGTGCGGTCTAAAAATGACAACTATCCCTCTTTTTGATTTAAACTATGGTGTCGAAGAAGAAAAGGCCGTCCTGGAGACGCTGCGATCCAAATGGATTTCGATAGGTCCCAAGAACCAGGAGCTGGAGGAAAAATTTTCTTCCCTGCTGGGAGTTCGATATGCGGTCGCGCTGTCAAATTGTACGGCAGCCTTACATTTGGCCTTAAAAATTTTAGATATCGGCGATAATGATGAAGTAATTGTTCCATCATTGACCTTCGTGGCAACTGTCAATGCCGTCCGCTACGTCAATGCCATTCCTGTTTTTGCTGATATTCGCAGTAGTCAGGATCTGACGATTGCTCCAAAATTGATTGAACAGGCAATCAGCGATCGAACCAAAGCAATCATAGTGATGCATTACGCCGGTTTCCCATGTGCGATGGATCACGTCATGAACATAGCCGCAAAGCACAATCTTAAAGTGGTTGAAGACGCCTGTCACGGCCCGCTCTCTGAATACAAGGGTCAAAAGTTGGGAACTATTGGCGATATCGGTTGCTTCAGCTTCTTCTCAAATAAGAATATCAGCACCGGTGAGGGCGGAGTTCTGGTGACCAGTGATGAGGACTACCAAGCTCGGGTAAAATTGCTGCGCTCACATGGAATGACTTCCCTGTCATATGATCGCTCCAAAGGCCACAGCACGTTATATGATGTGGTCGCGCTCGGCTACAATTACCGACTGGATGATATCCGTGCTGCACTGGGCATTGTGCAGCTCGAACGGTTGAAAGGCGACCTCAAACAGCGATCTAAGGTGCGGCATTGGTATATCGACCGCCTTTCCGGAATGGATGAATTAACGATTCCTTTTGTAAACCATGCGGAATTCGTATCCAATTACATCTTTCCGGTTGTCTTGAACAACTCAGACTACCGGAGACGCGACGCCATTCGGCTGAGTCTGCAAAATAAGGGAATTCAAACCAGCGTACATTATCCGGCGGTTCATCGGTTTTCAATCTACAGCGACTGTGCCGCTGATCTGCCGAATACGGATTATGTGACGGATAACCTGATATCACTGCCGATGTTCTCAAATCTAAAAAAGGACGATGTGAACTATATTTGCAGCGAACTTAAAAAAGAATGTCGAGAGCCTACCTGATGAAAGTGATTTTAGTGGGCGGATTCTCCGAAACCATTGAATTATGCGAGGATTGTGACGCTGATATTGTCGGTATCTTCGATAAACAGCCTGCCGGTCAATTGGGGGACTACCCGGTCCTTGGAGACGATGCTGCTGCTGCAAAGTTAATTAATAAATATAAGAATATTCCTGTTGTGATATCACCCGACAATCCGTTTGTCCGCTCCAAACTCAAACAATATTATCATGAGAGCGGATATTCATTTATCAGCTTGATTCATCCCCGGGCAACCATTTCAAAATCTGCTCAAATCGGCACCGGAGCAGTTATTCATGCGGGTGTTAATGTGTCATCCAATGCCAGTGTCGGAGATTTTGTGCGGTTGAATGTAAACGCCAATTTGATGCATGATGTATCAGTTGAAGATTACACAACCGTCGCTCCCAATGCCGTTTTATTAGGCCGGGTCCGGGTTGAAGCCTGCGCCTACGTTGGAGCCAATTCAACGATTTTGCCTTCTGTAAATATCGGACGATCCAGTGTTGTGGGCGCAGGTTCTGTTGTTATCCACAATACGCCTGCGGAGTCAAAGGTCGCCGGTAATCCTGCAAAATCCATTACAAAAGGTGCCTGATGAACTCGCAAGATTTGTTTATTATCGCTGAAATAGGGGTTAATCATAACGGATCCCTTGATATGGCCCAAAAAATGGTTGATGCCGCCAAATCATGTGGAGTGAGTGCCGTAAAGTTTCAATCTTTATCCGCCGGCAAACTTATCGCTGAAAGCAGTTTCTCCAATCCGGTTGATTTTGGCTTTGATGATGTTCGTACGCTGAGTGATTTTTGGGAAAAGGTCAGTATCGACAAATCGTTTCAGGAAAAAATTACCGATTATTGTCGCAAAGCGGACATAGAATTCATGTCGACACCGTTTGATTTTGAAAATGCCGACATTTTAGATGAACTCGGTGTATCCCGCTTTAAAATCGCTTCCGGTGACATAACCCACTTCCCTATGTTGGAATTTGTTGCGCAAAAAGGCAAGCCGATTATTCTTTCCACCGGAGCTGCAACCCTCGGTGAAATTGACGAAGCAATTCATTTCATCCGACAACATGGTGAGATTGACCTCACACTACTTCATTGTGTTTCCCTCTACCCAACGCCGCCGGAGCTGGCTAATTTAAATGCCATTACCCAATTAAAATCAGTATTCAGACTGCCGGTTGGTTACTCCGACCATACCATTGGATATCATTTGCCGCTGGCTGCGATTGCAAAGGGTGCTGTGGTGATCGAAAAACATTTTACACTTGATAAAAATTTACCCGGTCCGGACCACAAGCAATCTGCCGATCCTGATGATTTAAGAAGGATTGTTGAGTTCGGCAACCAAATCAGAGCATCTTTGTCTGAAGCTTACAAGATGATTTCCCGGGAAGAAGAAGCCATGCGGATACCCATCCGGCGGAGTATCGTTGCTGACCGGGAACTACTGAGAGGAACTCCATTAACTCTTGCCGACTTAGGCTTCAAACGCCCCGGTGATGGTGTCAGTGCAAAGCACTATCGTGAATTTATCGGGAAAAAATTGAGAAAAGATATTCAGAAAGATCTATCCATCACCTGGGGTATGCTCGATGATTAAAGATTTGTCCGTGATTGGATTCATTCCGGCACGCGGTGGTTCAAAAACCTTACCCAATAAGAATATCCTGCCATTAAATGAAAAACCGCTGATAGCCTATACTATTGAAGCCGCGCGGTCAGCGAATATCTGTGACGAAATCCTGGTATCAACCGACAGCAGGCAAATTAGAGATGTTGCATGTAACGGGGGTGCCAGTGTGCCTTTTCTCAGGCCTGAAGATATTTCCCGGGACAGCAGTCAGATGATCGAAGTCGTTGCTCACACCCTGGAGTGGTTGTCGAATCAAAATAGGCAATTTGACATATTTCTCTATTTACAGCCGACATCACCATTGCGCAGCGCAAAAGATATTCTCAAGGCATTTGACGTTTTTTTCAGCAAAGAGGCCGATCATGTTATTTCAGTGAGGGAATGCCCGTTTTTTATGGGTAGAGTAAACACCCTGCCTTCCGATCATAACATGAAAACGTTTATAAACCGGTCTACAGAATACAGCAACAGACAGAAAGGACAAAACTACTACGAGGTAAACGGAGCCATAATTATCTCCAAATTGAACGTTCTGAAGATGACCAAAAGCTGGTACAATGAGAGATCTTTCGCCTATGTAATGGACCGCCGCAACGGCCTCGATATTGATGACAGATTTGATTTCGAATTAGCGGAGTTTTTATTGAAAAAATCAAATGAGTCCTGATCATTTTGATATCATCTACTATTGCGATTCTCACCCTGCTATCGGGTTGGGGCATCTGAAGCGCGGAATCGATATACTAAATTCCCTGCATCGAAAAGATAAAGATTTATCCATGGCGATGTGCGGCAGTTATTCTGAATCTGCCCGATTATTCATGGAAAATATGCTGAATCACGATACCCGGGTGTTTGCGAAAGAAAGCTACAGCGATGAACTTAGCTGCCAGCTTGGTATCGTTGATACGATGTTTGATGATCAAAACCCCGAGTATATCGATAGGCAGACTTGCGAAATTCTAAAGGCAAAAGCGGAAAAATTAATCCTGATCTGCGGGATTCTAAAGGCAAGACTGCCCGATTGTGTTAATGTGTTTATCAACCATTTACCGGATGTCAAGATTCAGGGAAATAAAATCTGTAAAAAATACCTGGGATTCGATTATATCCCGGTTGCAGAGGAATTTTTTGCACAGATTGATCCGGCCCTATCTGCTCCTGATTTTACTCTAGCCATTATTGGCGGCAATGACGAGCAAACCGGTCCGGAATTATTGCTAAAGGGCCTAAAGCTGTTACAATTGGACATGTCGCGATTTAATGTGGTCGTCTCGCCGCATTATCCCACACAAATGACCCGGATTTTAAAAAAACAGTATCCTCAGGTAGCCATTCTACAAAACCTGCCGCAATTAAAACCCTATATTCAAAAGGCTTCTGCTGTGATTTGTACCTACGGACACACAACTTTTGAATGTATGTCACTGGGGAAACCCACATTTCTTTTGAATTATAAATCCTTTCAAAATCTATATTCTGATTATCTGGCCGATAAAAATTTGGCTGTGAATCTTGGATATTTTAATCGTATAAAGCCGAATAAATTAGAATCGATCCAATCTATCAAAACCTTGCAGACTCTCGGTGAAAATTGCCGCCGTACTTTCCGGAGTCCTGGTATTGAAAATATTGTGACGGTGATCCAGAGAGAAATGGAACATGTTTCGAACTGATCAAGAATTACAGGCAATGCTGGCCAAACAATCCAATTCGCTGCGAAATGCGGTTAAGGCCATGGATGATGCGCACCAGGGATTTATCGCGATTGTCGACGATACTAGAAAGCTATGCGGCATTGTCACCGATGGTGACTTCCGGAGAGCTATCCTTGACGGGCATGACCTTTCTGAAAATGTATGCGCCTGTATGCAATCAGATCCGGTGACAATAATTGACGGCGAATATGACAGCATGTCTGCCAAAGACATTTTTGCAGAAGGAACCGTCCAGCACATTCCTGTCATCGATGAGAATAGAATCGTTAAAGATATCATATATTCCAGTGATCTAATGGATCAGCGACCCCAATCCAATTTGAGAGATACCTTATCGATTCCGGTCGTGATCATGGCGGGCGGTAAAGGCACACGACTTGAACCGTTTACCAAGATATTACCAAAACCGTTGATTCCGATTAATGGCAAACCCATCATTCAGATAATTATGGATCGCTTTGTGCAGCACGGCATGCAAGAATTCTATCTAACGTTGAATTATAAATCGAAGATGATTGAATCTTATTTTGAAGATATTGATGAGCAATATAACCTCAGATACATTCGAGAGCGTAAGCCCCTGGGAACCGCCGGGTCTTTAAAATTACTTGAACCTCAGATATCATCAACGTTTATTGTGTCGAACTGTGACATAATTATCCGCTCTGACTACTATGATATCTACGAATTCCATAAAAATAAGGATTATGTGTTGACCATTGTCGGTTCGGTGCAGCACCAGCAGATACCGTATGGAGTTTGCAAAATTGAAAACGGAGGCGATTTAAGAGAAATCATCGAAAAACCGAATTTTGATTTCGTGGTGAATACCGGAATGTATATTTGTGAACCTGACGTGCTCGATGTCATTAAAGCAGGTCAAATATTTCATATGACGGATGTTATCCATGCCCTTCGTCAATCCAATTGTAAAATCGGAGTATATCCTGTTTCAGAAAAATCCTGGATAGATGTGGGGCAGTGGGAAGAATATAAACGGGCGATAGCTCTAATTCAATAAGGCATTGCAATTTGACTGGGTGCAGGCAGAGATGATCGGTATTATTGACTATGGGATGAGCAACTTAACATCCGTGAAAAATGCGCTGGATTATCTGAACATTGAAAGTGAGATTTCCGATTCACCGGATAAATTTGAACAATATGACCGGTTGATTCTTCCCGGTGTTGGTGCGTTTGGGTTGGCAATGGAGCATATCAACCAAAAGGGCTTTGCAGAAGCCTTAAAACTACACGTTCTGAATCAAAGAAAACCATTGTTAGGAATTTGTTTAGGCATGCAGCTATTTCTCGACGCCAGTGAAGAATTTGGATTTCATCAAGGCTTGGGCTTAATTAAGGGGACTGTAAAATATTTCGGCAACCAGATCAAAGGACTCTCCGTCCCCCATGTCGGTTGGAATACCGTCGAAATAAAAAAGCAATCATCGCTGTTGGATGATAGTGTTACCGTAAATGATTACAGTTTTTATTTCGTTCATGGATATTATTGTGATGTTGCTGACAAGGAGGCGATTAGCGGATTAACGGATTACGGAATCAAATTTGTCAGTGCAATTGAAAAAGAAAATATTTTTGCCGTACAATTTCATCCTGAAAAAAGTCAAAAATACGGATTGGCAATCTTTAAAAAATTTGCTGAAATCTGAAAAAGAATAATGCTTAAAACCAGACTGATTCCCGTGCTTTATATCATGAATGGTCTGATCGTCCGAAGCGAAGGTTTTTCCTATCACCAGAACATAGGAAATGTGATCAATGAGGCTTCGCGATATAACGAATGGGACGTTGATGAACTTATCTACATTGATATCAGTCGCACGGGAGAATATGATCTTCGTCGGGATGACCTTGCGGTTAAATCCTATTCGTCAATAGAAGAAATCATCCAAAAAATCTCAAAAGTATGTTTTATGCCACTGACGTTCGGAGGTGGAATTCGTTCGCTCGATCAAATTGATATGTTTATCCGCAGTGGTGCGGACAAAGTGACCCTCAATACGGGGGCCTTTGAGAATCCGCGGTTGATTAACAAAGCATCCCTGAAGTATGGCGCCCAATGCATTGTCATATCCATTGACTACCGGATAATCGACAGCACCCCCATTGTTTTCACACAATTCGGACAGCATAACACACAGATGGCTGTGTATGATTGGATCAAGCAGTGCGAAGATCTGGGTGCGGGTGAAATATTTTTAAATTCAATTGATCGAGACGGCAAGGCAGACGGCTATGACGAGGAGACCATGAGGCGGGCTGCTGAATCAATCAAATTGCCTGTGATTGCCTGTGGTGGGGCCGGCGATTTTTACGATTTTGTTGATCTGGTGCTTGAAACCGGAGTTGCTGCCGCAGCTGCCGGCAATATCTTTCATTTTACTGAAAACAGTTATCCAAGGGCTAAAAAATTAATGAAAAAAGAAGGCTGCAATGTCAGATAATACTTACTTTGTGGAACCGGACCGACCGCCCAAAATGAAATACTGCAAGAAATGCGCGTATCCGGCAAGTTCTGCCGTACCGCTGGCCTTTGACCAAAACGGGATCTGCACCGGTTGCCGAACCGCTGAACAAAGGGACAATATCGATTGGGAAAGACGTAAAAAACGCTTTGAACGCTTAATTGAAGAGTATCGCTGCAAAGATGGATCCAATTACGACTGCGTCATTCCGGTTAGCGGTGGAAAGGACAGCTATTTTCAAACTCATATTATTAAAAAAGTGTATGGTCTAAACCCGCTTTTAGTGACTTATCACGGAAATAATTACACGCCTACCGGCTTAAAAAATGTAAAAAATATGCGGGATGTTTTCGGTGTTGATCATATTTTCTTCACACCCAGCATTGATGTTCTAAAAGCCATGAATCGGTTGGGAATGCAGATTATGGGGGACATGAACTGGCATGCGCATTCAGGGATTTTCACATATCCTATTCGGGTGGCGGTTCAGTCGAATGTGCCGTTAATGATATGGGGCGAACACGGTTTTATGGACCTTGGTGGCATGCATTCTTATAATGACATGGTTGAGTTTACGTATCGCTATCGTAACGAACATTGTTTGCGTGGTTACGAATGGTATGATTTCCTGGAGAGATCGGCCGAGTTCGGCGAAAAACTAACCAATAAAGACCTAATTAGCTGGATGTACCCCTCTGATGAAGAAATTGAAAGGGTAGGGGTTCGAGGCATTTATATATCGAACTATTTTAAATGGGATGCGAATGAACACGGACCGATGGTCATGGAGAAATACGGTTTCCTGCCTTCCGAGGAACCATTCGATAGAACTTATCGCCGTATGTCAAACCTCGATGATATGCATGAGAATGGGATTCATGACTATATGAAATACATAAAATTCGGGTATGGACGAGCAACCGATCACGTTTGCAAGGATATCCGATCAGGCAGATTGACCCGTGAAGAGGGTATCGAAATCGTTCGGAAAATGGATCATGTCAAATCCAAGGATCTATATCGATGGTTAAAATATGTCGATTGGACAGAAATGCAATTCGACCAGGTAGCAGATTCATTCCGAGATCCAAGGGTGTGGTGGTTAGACAATGAAGGCAACTGGATTAAAGACAATGTTTGGGATTTCGACGACTGAACTAACGGACAAAACTAAAAATCGGCAATTTAAATCAGAGTGACTATTTATCTTTTAAGGAATCATGCATGCCGCCTAACAACAAATTAAGTGAAAGCGAAATTCGACCTGACGATTTGATGCAAAAGCAACGGATAGCTATGTTAAGTGATATTGGCAGATTATTATCCAAACGCAGCGATTTCGTCTTGATAACCTGCCCGGCTTGTGATTCAGGAAAATATTCTAAATGCTATGAAAAGTATGGTTTGGATTACGTCCTCTGCCAGAACTGCGAAACAATGTATATCAACCCGCGTCCGTCGCATGATGTTTTGGAATGGTTTTATCGCGAATCAGAAAATTATGCCTATTGGAATAAGTATATCTTTCCTGCATCTGAAGAGGCCCGTCACAAAAAAATTGTCATTCCCCGTGTTGAAAAAGTACTGGACCTTTGTTCCAAATACAGGATTGCTTCAGAAGCTATTTTGGAAGTGGGAGCCGGCTTTGGTACCTTTTGCCGGGAGGTCGCAGTACGGGGGGCTTTTAATCGGGTGGTGGCAATTGAACCAACGCCGGATTTAGCCAATACCTGTCGTGAAAAGGGCATTGAAGTCATCGAATCTTCTATCGAAAACGTTGATTTTTCAAATGGTGACAAATTCGATGTCGTTGTAAGTTTTGAAGTTATCGAACATTTATTTTCACCCAAATCATTTTTAGCTGCCTGTTGGAATGTTCTCAAGGATGACGGTATTATTATTGTAACTTGCCCAAATGCTAAAGGATTTGACTTTATCACCCTGGGGTCTTTTTGCAATAGTGCAGACCATGAGCATCTCAACTATTTTAATCCCGTCTCCTTAACTCTATTGCTCCAAAGATGCGGTTTCGAAATGTTGGAATGTTTGACTCCCGGAAGATTAGATGCGGAACTGGTAAGAAAAAAAATTTTAGCAGGCGAGTTTGATGTATCTCATCAGCCATTCCTGCAACAAATTTTAATTGATAAGTGGGAACAGGTCGGAGAGGCATTTCAGGATTTTTTATCGAAAAGTGGTCTGTCCTCGAATATGTGGCTGGTTGCAAGAAAAAAAACTATTGAAGGAGGAAAACGTTAATGTTCTATCGATCGCAATTGGCTATGATTCTGTTTTGGCTCGCCGTTATCAGTCTATACAGTAATCATTCCGCGCATGCTTATCTGGATCCCGGAACGGGCAGTTATATGCTTCAAATGGTTTTGGCGGCTTTGTTCGGCGCGTTATTTGCCGTTAAGTTGTTTTGGAACAAGATAAAGCTATTTCTTAAGAATTTGTTTTCAAAGCAGTTGGCGGGAAAGGAAAATGACTAATTTGAAACAGTCCGGCTCTTTCCGTGATCCAAGCGGATTTATTTTTCTTAAGGACGATCAGATATATCGACAGATAAACACGATATATAAAGAAGATTATGACCATTTGATGGATTCGGGTTTATATCAAATCCTCACAGATGCCAATCTATTGATACCCCACGAAGAGTCGAATCTAGAGCTCGCTTCTTCTTCAGATGCCTATAAAGTCATTAAGCCGCAACGCATACCCTTTATTTCCTATCCCTATGAATGGTGTTTCAGTCAATTAAAAGCAGCCGCCCTGTTAACGATCGCAATTCAGAAAATTGCCCTTGAATATGGGATGTCCCTTAAGGATGCCAGCGCCTATAATATTCAATTTGTGGGTGGCGCAGTCGTATATATCGACACGCTGTCATTTGAAAGATACCAGGAAGGTTCAGCGTGGGTTGCATACCGGCAGTTTTGCCAGCATTTTTTGGCGCCTCTGGCATTAATGAGTCTAAAGGATATCCGATTCAGCCAATTATGTCGCATCTATCTTGATGGAGTCCCCCTTGATCTGGCAAGCTCTATTCTTCCGAAGCGCAGTCGTTTCAATTTCTCATTGCTTTCCCACATTCATCTGCATGCCAAAAGCCAAAAACATTTTGCAGATATAACAATAGACAGGGATCAGGCCAAACTTAGCAGGAGGTCATTTCTCGGATTAATTGATAATCTGGAAGCGGCCATAAATAAAATGAAATGGCAGCCGCGGGATACCGAGTGGGGTGACTATTATGAGGATACGATATATTCCGATGAAGACATGCGACAAAAAAAACAATTCGTTGCGGAGGCGATAAACAAAATAAATCCGGATTCGGTTTGGGATCTGGGGGCCAATACCGGCTATTTCAGTCGTGTTGCAGGCCAGAAAGGCATCCCGACTATAGCTTTTGATATAGATCCTGCTGCTGTAGAGAAAAATTACCTTGAATGCATTGCCGCGAGTGAAGCCAACCTTCTTCCCTTACTAATAGATTTGACAAACCCGAGTCCCAGTATTGGCTGGCAAAATAAGGAGCGGATGTCGCTCATGGATCGTGGCCCGGTAGATGCCGCCCTGGCGTTAGCTTTAATTCATCATTTGGCTATCTCAAACAATGTTCCACTGCATGATATCGCTGACTTTTTTCACTTGATTTGTCATTTCCTGATAATCGAATTTGTTCCCAAATCTGATCCCCAGGTCCAAAAGCTTCTCTCTACCAGAGAAGATGTTTTTCCGGATTATACCCAAGCCGTTTTCGAAGAAAAATTCAACGACTTCTTTGAAATCAAATTTTCAATGCCGGTTGGAAAATCAAAAAGAATTCTCTATCACATGATAAATAAGTATCAGTAACATGAAAAAGAACTTTGTCATCCATCCATTTTTGTTCGCGATATTCCCTGTGTTGTTTCTTTATTCGCATAATATAGCTCAGGCTTTATTATCTGACACCTATTTGCCTGCGGCAATATTGTTATGCTGTTCGATATTTATTTTTTTATTTTTTATCCTGATTGTCAGAAACAGTCACAAAGCCGGGATTATAACATCAGTTATTTTTGTGTTGTTTTTTGCGTATGGCAATATAGCCGGAGTTATTGAATCGTCAAACGCAGAGGGCGTCACGGTTGGAAAGGATCATTATCTGCTGCCGATATGGGGATTGCTTATTGGCGGTTCAATATTCTTTACAATAAAAACCAAAAAAGATTTAACCAATTTAGGTCGGATTCTAAATTTATTTGCCTGTTTTTTGGTTTTATTTTCCCTATCAAAAATTATTTTATACGAATATCAGACCAGGGATACTTTAGCGGCTCATATCCAGGAAACCGGAAACTCAGCTGACAATAGCAATGCGGATACGGTAATGCCTCAGGCTTTGAGAGATATTTATTACATTATTTTAGACGGTTATGCGAGTAAAAGTACATTAAAAGATTATTATGACCATGACAATACAGAGTTTCTAAAATTTTTAACTGACAGGGGATTTTTTATAGCAGATAAAAGCTTTAGTAATTATGCCATTACCGGGCTATCATTATCTTCCTCGCTGAATATGGAATATGTCAACTATTTTAGCGACATGAAATACGCCGGTGTTTTAAAGAATGAAATGATTGCTAACGGTAAAGTTATAAAGTTTTTGAAATCAAAGGGTTATAAATATATCAATTTTGGTTCGGGTCACAAACCACTGGAGAACAATAAATATGCGGATATGCAATATCGATATCAATTAGGAAATGAATTTCAAATGGTTCTATTTAAAATGACCATGCTGAGGTCTACTGAGTCACTTAAGAAATATTTAATTGGCAACGAAATTAAAAATAGAATTCTATTTATCTTTTCCAGACTGGAAACGGTTCCGAATATTAAAGGGCCCAAATTTATCCTGGCGCATATAGTAAGTCCACATCCGCCATTCGTTTTTGACAGAGAAGGGAACATGCCGCCTGAAATTACCCTGGAGGTATTTGGCAATGAGTTCGCTGAAAAAGATGCCTACATCAATCAACTCATATTTATCAACAAAAAAGTAAAAGAGCTCATCGATGAATTATTGGAAAAATCAAGACTCGCTCCAATTATTATTCTACAAGCCGACCACGGTACACTTTCAAGTTTTGGTCCTCACCATTATAAAGACGATGCTTCTTTGGGCAACTGGTACCGTCCCAATGAATATCAATTAAAGGAAAGGATGCGGATTTTCAATGCATGCTACCTGCCTCCGGATGGAAGCGATTTATTATACGAAACCATAAGTCCGATAAATACTTTTCGAGTTATTTTCAATCACTATTTCGATGCTAATTTCGAGCTGTTGAAAGACGAAAGCTTTTATTCATATTTTAAAGCGCGTTACAAATTCTATAATGTCACTGACCAGGTCAAGCATGATTGATGATTTCTTGGCCATATTTTTTTATCTGAGACTAAAACCGTTTATTATATGAACCACAAAATCCCTGTACGATTTATACCGCAAATGCGGTTTAATACAAATTACAAAAGGCGAGTTAAAAAATTCGAATTCGAAAAATGGGATGGTCAAGTTGGAGCCAAGACAATCCATTTTGAATTTCTTCCAGAAAATATTAGTCACATTAAATCAGGTGATTGTGTTCTTTTAAGTAAATCCAATTTACAGGAATTTATCAAAACAGGATTAAATTTGCCTCCGCCTTGGGAAGGTGTTTATAAATTTCCCGAATACATCAAGAACCCCCCTGATAATTGGAAAATCTTAACTGACAAAGGCCGGTACTTGTTATACCAGGTAAATTAATACCTGAATTTCGTACATATTATTACCAGCAATGAATAAAAGCGTATATCCGTAGTTTACCTTCTTCTGTCCTCCCATGAAAATAAAATCTCTTATCTCCGGAATGTTTGTTTACGGCGGTATCAATGCGCTGCAAAAAACCATTTCCGTATTATTAGTGCCGATTTATCTCAGAGCACTTTCGCAGGGTGATTTTGGCGCACTGGATATTTTGTTGTCCCTGAAGGCGTTTATGATTCTGATGTTTATGCTTCAAATTGAATCCAGTGTTTCTCGCTTTTATTACCAGGCTGAACGGAATCACCAGCTAAAAGAATTTATATCGAGCCATCTGTGGTTTTTAGCCCTGGTTTTAGGATGCGGTGGTCTTCTGTTATTGTTGTCATCCTCATATTTTGTGAATTATTTTATACCTTCAGTCAAAAATAATACTCTACTCGTGATGATAATCGGCCTTACGCTAATACCCAGAGGCTGGACGACAGTATTGCTGGTTATACTAAGATTCAAAGACTGGAAATTCAAATTCGGCGTTGCAGGTATACTAGATACACTAACAACAACGACCCTGGCGGTGATACTGGTGGTTATCGCCCGTTGGGGGATTATGGGAGTCCTGGTGGGGCAATTGATCGGGGCTACGGTGACCTCAGTTTACCTTCTGATGGTCCTCAGGCGGGATATCCTATTCAAAATATCATTTGAAAATCTCCGTGAAAGCTTGCCATATGGTTTGTATCTGGTACCCGCCATATTCTTTGGCTGGGCGCAGGCCTATTTAAACCGGTTTTTAATGCGACTATCCGGATTTGAATTAGAGTCTATAGCAATTTATGCACTGGCTTTTAAATTTTCCCTGTTTATCACATTGGCTATTTCTGCATTTAAACTGATCTGGCAACCCGAAGCCATGAAAGCAATCGGAAAAGAGGGGAGCCGGGATTTTTATGCCCGTGTGTTTCATATGTACACATCAGCCATGCTGGTGATGGGCGGAGTTGTTATCTTATTTGCCAAACCCCTTATCAGGATTATTGCACCACCATCGTATCTCCCTGCAGCCACATTGGTGCCATTTTTTATCGTCGCCTCGATCATCGGTTGTTCCGGAATTTTTTTGGGATTTGGTATCAGCATATCAAAGAAAACGTTTTGGAGTTCCTTCAGTGTTTTTTGGGGTGCGGTGGTGAATGCTGCAATATTATTGTTAGGGGTAAATCATTATGGTGTATGGGCTGTTGTTGCGGGTTATATGGGCGGAATTGTCCTGACCACCGGAATATCCTTTCTGGCAGCACATTCGCTTTATGAAATTCCCTATCAAAAAGCCTCCCTCTTAGGCCTTTTACTTGCATCGGTTTTATTTTGTTGTTACCCGTTTTTTGACGCAATGGGATTTCCGAATTGGAGTTGTCTGCCTTTCATACTTTCTGTAATATTGCTGAGTCTGCTAAGCGCCGATCAAAAAGATGTAAGAAAGGTTTGGCAGATATTTATGAGCCAACTACCACCCGCTAAGCGGGTGACTTGAAATTTTCCTTAAGGTATTGGAATTCTATAGTGCCCTGAAGTAAATCATAGCAAATTCGGTGAGAATCAGGGGTTATCTATGCGAATTGGTATTGTCGTATTGGGTCTGCCGCCATTAAAAATTGGCGGTAGTGAAATCCAGGCATGGGAACTGGCTCAACAACTATCTAGGGGGCATGAGGTATGTGTTTTTACCAAACGCTTTTCCGGTCAAAGTGCCCAGGAGAACATTAATGGTATTCCTATCGTTCGAACCAAATTCTGGCCTTTTCCCTTTAATTTTCCTTCGTATACTGCCCTGACCAGCTACAAGTTAAGGAAACAAGCTGGAAATCTGGATGTCCTGATTTGTTATGGAGCCACACCAAATGGAGTGATCGGAGCCGTTGTGGGAAAATTGACCGGACTTCCCTTTTGTGTGTCGATACGCGGTAGTGATTGGTATCAAATCGAGCCCAAGTGGTGGGGACACTATCTGTTAAAATGGGTGTTGAGCAAAAGTAATGCGGTTATCGTGCAAGCGGAAAATATTAAAAATAGCCTGAAATCCAAGTTTGGATTTCTCGATCCGTTCGTCATTTCAAACGGAAAGGAAACTGATGGCCGAACAGCTCATGGGGACTCGGTCCTGTTTGTCGGGAGCCTGGCTCGTCATAAAGGTGTAGACGTTTTACTGGCGGCAATGAAAAAATTGCCGGATATTCCGCTGGTCATCGTGGGAGATGGAACTGAACGGGATCAACTTGAAGCTCAAGCAAAAGGCATGAAGGTAGAATTTGCCGGCCGACTTGCACCTCACAGGGTCAAAGATGCCATGATTCAACGGGGACGGGTTCTGGTTCTGCCTTCTACTTTAAACGAAGGATTTCCCAATGTCATCATGGAGGCCATGTCGGTCGGGCTTCCGATCATTGCCAGTGATATCTCCGGCGGCATCACTGATCTTTTGCAGGGTGGAAAAAACGGTTTGCTGGTTCCGCCCTCGGATCCGGACGAACTACAGTCGGCCATAAACCAACTCTGGAATGATCCGCGTCAACATTCACGCTATAGCCGGGCAGGCAGAGAAGCCTCATTGCAATATTCCTGGGACCTTATTGTTCCTAAAATCGAATCTGTTTTGAGATCTGTTACTGCACATTAAACACGCTAAAGTGATCAGAATGAAAACGCTCAAGCGGAATTTAATATCGAATAAAACCTCCTGCCCGGCCGGAGTGGCTCAGAAACTTAATGCGTTGCTGAGAGATTAATTGCCGTTAAATATCGCCAAATCCGATATACGTGTTCTTTTGCTTTGTGGCATGAGTGATTTTAAGCTCCGCCAGAAACTTGCCGGTATCCAGGATATTGATCATATTTCCCATATCCTCCTGGTTCGCGGCAAAAAATTTAAGGGTCGCAAAGTCACCTCATTTTCTGCTCCGGGCCTTGTGGCACGTAGTCGGGTACTGACGGATTTATACCGGGCCCCGGTTGCGTTTTGGCAGTGCGTTATTAGAAAACCGGATGTGATTATCGCATTTTATCTAAACTATCACGGACTCATGGGATGGATACTCGGGAAACTATTCAATATTCCGGTGGTACTAGTGCTTCTTGGGACGGATTTAGAAAGAGCGATTAACTCCAGAAGGATGATTTCAATTCTGAGATCTGCCGCTCGAATCGCTGTTTCCGGAGCAACATCAAAAGAAAGGTTGATTGCAGCCGGTGTTGAAGAGTCTAAAATCCTGCATCCGACCAGTGCCTTTTCTGTCTCGGATCTACCGATCGCGCGCTATGCCGGCATTGAATATGATCTGATTTTTGTCGGGTCGTTGGTTCAGGTAAAACGGGTCGATCGTCTACTTAAGGCTGTTGAAAACTTGAAACACCGGAATTCCTTACTTCGACTTGCTATCGTGGGCGACGGTCCTCTGCGTCAATCTCTTGGAAATCTGGTTAACGAATTGGGACTTGATGATAATGTCACTTTTGTCGGACGTGTTCCGGGTAATGAAGTGCCACACTATTTGTGTAAAAGCAAGGTTTTCGTGCTGACCAGCAACAGCGAAGGGTTGCCCATGGCAATGATCGAGGCCTTAAGTTGCGGTATTCCAGTGGTGGTCCCTGATGCAGGGGATATCAATTGCGTTGTTCATCATAAACAAAATGGTTTATTGGTAAACGTATCAAATGAAAGAGAGTTAGCAGAAGCATTGGGTCAAGTTCTCGATAACCATAAATTGCTCGAATCTCTGAGACGCGGCGCAGTCGCTACTCGGAATCTGTTTAAGTCTAATTATTCGCAGCAGGCGATCCGGCGTGTTTGGGAAACCGCACTCGAAGGGATTATTTCTTTGAAATGAGAATGATATTTAACGGTTCATTAAATAGTCTTAGCGATTCAGAAGAATATTGGGCAACGCAAAGTCGCGCTGGCAAACTATCCACAGCAAAAAAGCGTCTGCTTATATATTCAATTGTATTTGTTTTCGCTCTTGGATTTATTCTGAGTTTTTTCAGGGATGTCAAGGGCGATGAAGCTTACTATCTTCTTGAAACTTCAATCATGGCTGAATGTCTACGGGCCGGAACGTGGTTCGGGAACGAGGCGGTGGGACTGCACGGATTTTTGTTCAAATTACCCGCGGCCTTCCTTTTCCTAATTTTCGGTCAATCTGTATTTGTGGCAACCCTTGTTTCGGTGGTAATCGCCACGGTTTCATTTTGGCTTTGCTTCAAGTTGTTCTGGAAACTTATCGGGTCCTTCGAATGGGCCCTCGCCGGTGCCTTCCTGGTCGCAAGCAACTATTTCTTTATTTGGTCGATGCCCAGGTTTCATCGAGAAATGCCGGCGATTTTAGCTGTTCTTCTTTTGATATACGCAATCATTAGCAGGCACAATAAGTGGGTACTCGGATTGATTTTATTATTCGTGTTAGATGCCAAGGAATATATATTCTTTTGTCTTGTGCCTGCTCTATTTGTGTGGATCACTTTGGATGAGTGGCAGCAAAGGCCAACTAGCACGTTATCTAATATTTCACTAAAAATTATCTTGCGATGCTTTGCCGCCGTTTTACCCTCCGTTGTATACATCATTCTTATGTTATTTACGGGGCTAATTCCCCTAAATATGTTTATACCAAGCATAATTGGTCTAATAGAGTACGGGGAGAGATCATATGCAATTAATCAATTCAGGCCGGAAACTATGAAGATTTACAATTCTTTAAGCGGTATCTCGTCATTCATAAATTTGCATATGTTACCTGTCGAAGGCTACCCGGAGAATTTAATCGGATACATTAAGTTTTCTGGGATATACCTGTTGAATGGATTCATATGGATAGCCAATCAGGCACAACCGTATATAGGAAAAATATTTTCTTATCGAACCTTTTCCCTGGTAGGTATTCCGAAAATAATCGCGCTGCCGTCCTTGGCAATGTCGCTGATCATGTTTGGCCGCTGGAGTCGGACCCGCAGGATTGAATATCTTTTTCTTCCTCTCGCTTATTGGGTTTATTTACTTATATTTTTTCTTCATGTCAGCAAGGGGCGGCACCTGTTTCCGATAGTTCCTCTGATAGTTTTATTTTTTCTGTATTTTATCAAGGATGGACTTAAAGAAAACCGGCTATCTGCATGGGTACTTTTATGGACCTCGCTTTTTATTGCGATGGGGTTTGTATATGATCCAAAAAGCTTGTTAATAAAAATCTTTTTGAATGCAATCATTCTGGCTGTAATGGTCACTGCCCTCAGGGGAATAAGCAAAAAGTGGAAATATGCTTATTCAATTGCGGTATCCATTCCGGCCCTATTGATATTTATAAGTACAATGGTTGCAATGGCATCATCTTTAGGAAGTCGCGGTCAGATTGGGAATTACCAGGAGCTTGGGTATAATCGAGAATGTAAAAAAATTATAGATGAATTTGATCCTGAAGAGCGAGTGTGGGTCAATTCGAACATCAGCCTGAGCATGTTTTATAGAAAAGAGAGGTCTCAAACCCCGGAATGGCATTGGACATTGAAACCGATAGTTCCTAAAAAAGCGATTTTAAACCGTTATCCCTATATAAGAACCTTGGGCTTTAGTTGGCAGAACATTGACGATTTCAGGGAAAAACTCCGGGAATTCAGGGTTGCTAAAGTGGGATTGGTGGTATCTGACAATTTAGAATATTCTTTTTATCGGCAGGACCAGCTCGAAGACCTCAAAAAATCCAGTTGGCTAAGATTTGACAGATCGGTTCCTTTGAAAAATAAAGAATTATATATATTCCAGGTTGTAGATGGAGTTCTACCAGCATCAAACTGACTGTAAAAAATCAATCATCCAATCACTGACGTTGATTTTATCCGCTAACATCCGGTCGCGTTTTGCCATCGATTCCGCTTCAAACTGATCCCGTGACAATAAATTTTCAATGCGATGCAATAGCTCCTTGAATTCGTCGGGTTTAAACCCATAAGCCAATTCATATTTCTGTTCCAACTCATGAATTACAGAACATCGACCGACAAACGAGTTGCAGCGAAAAGCCGGCACTCCGAGCACCGCCGCTTCAATAGTCATGGTCTGGCTGTCACTCACCAGGCAAGTCGAATGTGCCAAAACGTCATGGATTCTGTCGGATGGGACAGGTAAGCGGTATTTTTCAAGCCAATTCGGTAATTCGCTTTCATTATTGACAAAGACGCGCCCATGTTTTTCCAAGACTGCTACCAGATCTTTGATTTGAAATTCAGAAAGTCCCTTAGCATTTGCATCATGATGTGCCTGGAGGGCGCTTAACCGAATAAGAGCGAATCTTTCGTTATGCGCCAAACCCATTTTTTGTTTGATAGACTCATCAGGGGAAAACATATCCGGGTGGAGGTAGGCTAATTCATGATACCCCGGATAGGTTCTCTGTTTTCTATGCCACTTACCCGTATCAACACCGTCAGGGGTACAAATGATATTGGCAAGCGGATATGCAAGCATAGCAAAAAGTGGAATGTAATCAAGGTCATCTTCATTAAATATAATTGAGCGGGCACCGCTTAAATACGCCATGTGAGATATGCTGACCGAGGTGCCAACTGCAATGTTTATTTTTTCTTTTCGCATGAGATACAGAATTCTTAAATCCCTGATTACCAACTCAAAAAGCATTCCCAGTCGTGTTCGGCGGGCTTTAGAGATAATTCTGAATTCAAAATCGCTGCGCTTGAGAAGATCGACAATCACATCTTTGTCACGTGCTACAACAACGACATGACTGCCGGAGCTTAATAAGTTTTGCATAAGGTGTTTAAACAAATGGAAATGAGCCGGATGGCAGATATCAAAAAGAAATCGAGCTGGTTTATGAATCGTCATGAGCTATTGTCCGGAGGGGGTATCATTAGTGGTTGTTGCTGCGGCCATGCTGCATGTCCATCCACATCGCAAAAAAAATCGATTGCATACCGGTCAGAAATAAAAAGGCTGCAAATAAGGCGCTCGTTGGTGTGACGGCACCATTGAAAATACGGTAATACAGAAGATAGCAACCCATTATAAAACCGGCCGAGGAACTCAGAAAGCCTAACATATAAAAGAAGATTAAGGGGTGAAAATCCCGCAGGATATATTTTTCCTTCATGCGCCAAAGGAATAGCCCGGCCAATAGCCAACTTAACCGGGGGACAGCTTTTCCGAGGTGAATTCCCGATTTTTCCCCGATACCATAAATCGGTTTGATGGGAACATCCACCACCCTGAAATCATAAACATTGAGCCGTACAAGGAAATCGTTCGGCATGCCATAGCGCTGGAATACTTTTTTTAAAGGGAGTGTTTGCAATACGTTGAGAGATGCCGCCGTGTAACCGGTTTGGGAATCCGTTACATGCCAGTAGCCTGAAACGATTTTAGTCATAAAAGAGAGCGCGGCATTACCTAAATATCTGGCATGGGGGATTATATGCCAGGCTTCACCAGAAAAGAGGCGGTTGCCTTTGGCATAATCCGCCTTGCCTTGAACCACCGGATCAATAAGGGAGGGAAGATCATCGGGATCCATTTGAGCATCACCGGCCATCACAACCGTAACATCAAACAGATTGTCCCTGGCATAATGATAACCGGTCATGATCGCGCCGCCTACTCCGCGGTTGTTATCATGGCTTAACAGTGTTAACCGTTTATTACCATTGGATATATGATTTTTAACGACCTCGACGGTTCCGTCAGTCGAACAATCGTCAACAACTACAATTTTGTCAACAAAATCCGGCATCGTTGTAACTACCCGACCGATAAGTTTCTCCTCATTGTAGGCGGGAATTACGATGCAAATCTTTTTCTCCTGATACATATTGCCAGATCCTCTAAGCAAACCGTTAATTTTGTAAAATATATGAAATTGTTCGGTTTTTCTATCTAATTTCAGCTAATAAATCAAGACAAAATAAACCTGCTGTGGCTGATTTCCTGATCATCTTTGCCTTAACCAATTTGATCTTTTCTTCTGTCGTGTTTTATTTTTTAAGCGGCCTGGATTCAGATGGTAGTGTCTCTAAAATCGAGCTGTTCATTTATTCCCTGGGAATCGGACCGGCATTTACCACGCTCATATTATATTATTGCTTTCTCATACTGCCTCACCGATCCAATCTAACTTACTTCTCTATTATCGGCGGCTGTTATGCCGTGCTGCTGTTGATAAGAATATTGCTTGTTAAGCGCAAATCGTCGGTACCGAATGGCACCATCAGACAACAGCTTTCTTTAAGGTATTTCGTTGTCCTCGGCGCCTTTTGTTTAGTTATAACTTCAATAATACTGATGGACGTTACGCACGTAATGCAAAAGCCCGTTGTCGGGCACGATGCCCTGTTCTATGGGGTCGTTGGCAAACTGTTGGCAAATGAAAAATCGATAGAGCCAATTCTGATCAGTGATTATTCACCCCTTGGTTTTTTCTACACTGCCAAGAATGCGCCATCCTTTAGTCTTTTATTTACATGGGAGCAGGTAATTGGAGCGCTGCTTTCATACAGTAACGATTATTACTATAAAAGCACCAGTCTATATTTCGGATTGTTAGTATTGAGCGTGCAATTTATTTGGTTAGCCAAGGTCAATCTATACCTTGCTATATTGGGCGTCTTGGCCTTAGGTTCCGGTATGGCCTTTCATTTGACGCTGACTACCCATCACCTCGACTCGTATCGCATTTTCTTTTTATGTATTTCCTGGATTTTTCTAGTTTATTCAGTTCGAAGGAAAATTCTTTTTTCAGTATTGCTTCTTGGGATTTTTTCAGGTTTGGCGGCGTTTATACATTCCATTGGAATGATTGTGGCTTGTCTTAATATCCTGGCGCTCTTTATTTTTATTGATAAAAAATTCGTGGACAAGCTATATGACTCAGCAATAGTTGGAATCCTAACCATGTTGTTTGGAGGATTGCATTATGTAATTGATATTTTTTGGGGCAGGGGATGGATTTTAAACAAGATACTAAGATGATTGTCGTCATCGGAATCTCCACCTTTTTGTTTTTAATTTTTTTATTGACGATTTTTTGGGTCTTTTGGGGCAATGCGGTATCTGAGATTGTGGCGGGTTGGCTGCATAGGCCGGTATCAGGTACGAGCATTCAACATTCCAAAATGAGAGAAATCAGTACCCAAAAGGACCTCTGGCTAAACGGATATTTAGGCATTTTTTTTAGAGTTAAATTTTTTGGTTATATCAACTGGCTTGCGATACCATTGGTTATATATTTTTTGACACAATTTCATCAGGCTAAGCGATGGCAGTTGGCGTTATTATTTGTCTTAACCCTGAGCACTATCATCATATGCACAATGGGGTACAAAAATTACCGCTACCAGCTGACCCTATATCCCGTGATTTTAACCCTAGTCCTTTTGTATACTTACGATATAATAATTGATAAATTTAATATCTCCAAAAAAATTGTTAATCTTTTTTTGATGGCAACTATACTGATTACGCTAGCTGCGGGTATCGGAACTAATTTTTCAAAATTTAAATCTATTCTCATTGATAGGCTGAAACAGCCTTCCATAAAATCGGCCCATGTGCAAAATCCAACCCGGGGTTTTCCGGCTCAGATCATACAATTTTTAAATAATTTAGAACAAGAGGACTGGGCCATTCTAGAATGCAATCAGCCAATTTTATACTACTATACAAATAAAAGGGGGGTTTATTACTTGTCCAACGGGGTGGTATCAGTGCTCATAGCAAAACGAAAAAAATTCGCAGAAATAGTTACGGAATTTAAAAAACGTTTTAACATAAAATATATATTTATCAGTGAGCAGATTGAAGCACTTAACAGGCACAACCGCTGGAGAGTGTTGAATACTATTACAAAAAATTACTGCGACTTGATTATGGAAGAATATACCTACAAACTTTATAGGCTGCGATGAAACTGGGCCGATAACCCATATGAGATATGCTAACAGCAACTTTGACAACTCTTTAATTTATATATCATGACGGCATCGCTATTTTCCGGCTTTATCAAATTCAAAAAAGGATCATTTGCAGCCGATGTAATTACGCTATTTAAAGGGAATTTTACAGTCCATCTCTTAACTATAGCGGTTTCTCCGATTCTTAGCCGTTTTTATATGCGGGAGCAATTTGGCGCTTACGGCCTATATTTGTCTATTTGCACCATATATGGTGGCCTCGCATCGTGGCAGTATTTCCAGGCGATCATGCTGCCTGCCGAAGATGAAGAAGCAATTCATGTTGTCGTTTTATCAGAAATTGTTTTAGCGGGAATGAGCCTGGTAAGTTTATTGCTGATATTTTTCTGGAATCATCAAATTGCAGAAATTTTTAATGTTCCTATGCTGGGTCAATGGTTGTGGCTGATACCGCTTTCTGTTTTGTTTATTGGCATCAACGATGTATTGAATTGCTGGTTTAGCCGCAAAAAAAACTTCAGCTTCCTGGTTTCAACACGAATCGCGAATTCAGCGACCCAAAACGGTATAAAAACATTGCTGGGTTTTTTGAAATTTCTGAAATCCGGTGGTCTAATTCTTGGTCTGTTAACCGGACAATTAATCGAGGCAATTATCTTAATAAAAAAATTTTGGCGCAATAATAAAGATCTCTTTTTAATCAGCTTAAATCCGGCAACTCTTAAAAAAGCCGCAAAACGTTATAGCAAATTTCCTAAATATCAAAGCTGGGCAGTCCTCTTGAATCGTCTATCCACCCATATGCCGATAATATTGCTTGGTTACTTTTTTTCACCTGCTGTTGTCGGTCAATATTTTTTGTCACATCGAATATTAGGCATACCTATTTCTATTTTCGGCCGATCGGTTGCAGGTGTCTTTTTCCAAAGGCTGTCAGCATATGCAACTGACAATACGGATTCCAGGGTGTTTCTGTTTAAAACATTCTTAGGTTTAATTGCCATCGGCATCATTCCTTTATTGATTATCGGCCTTTTTGGACCCCGTTTGTTTTCCTTTATTTTTGGTGAAATATGGTTCGAAGCGGGACAGTATGTACAGATTTTATCCCCTTTTTATTTTTTAATGTTTATCGTCTCACCCCTGTCAACAGCGCTTATTGTTTCTGAAAAACAGGAATTTATCCTGATGATTCAGCTATTATTTTTAACTCTTAGTTTCATAAGTCTTATGATTGGTGGTCTATCCGGGAGTGTAAAATTGGCTTTAACACTTTTCTCCATTGGAGGATCTTTGAGATATTTGTTTGAGCTTTTGCTTTGTTTTAGATTTTCTCAAGTACAGTAAAAAATTGGATTAATCAAATTTCGTAACGATGAGAATCAACTTACATATAGCCATAACGCCTTTTAAAAATGATAGTAGAATTTTAAAAGAGTCAAAAACCATTCTTGAAAATAATATAGCCGACAAAATAATTATTGTCGCTCTCTGGGAAGAAGGTGAGTTGAAATATCAACATATCGACCGGAACAGAGATGTTTGGAGAGTTTCTTTAAGAACCAGAGGCTTACCCAAAAATTTGTTTTTTCAATTATTCAAATATGTTGAATTTACCATTAGAGTATTGGCAGGTATCAGAAACAGAAAAATTTCAATCGTAAACTGTCACGACTTACTTGTCTTAAGTATTGGAGTTTTAATCAAAAAAATCTACGGACCTGTTTTAGTTTATGATACGCATGAACTGGAAACTGAAAAAAACGGACTGACGCAGATAACGAAGCCTCTGTCAAAGATCCTGGAAAAAATTCTAATAAAGTATACCGATGCCATTATTGTAGTTAGCAATGCGATTGCCGATGAGTACCGTAAAATGTACAAATTTGGCAAACCATATGTCGTGCTGAATGCCCCTACTTTTAGCAAGGTTAAGAAACATAATATATTCCGCCAAAAATTTAAAATTTCCGAACACGCTCGGATATTCTTGTATCAGGGAAACTTGATGGCAAACAGGGGCATAGAGCAAATCCTTGAAGCCTTCATGAACATCAACAATCCTGAAAAAAACACAATCATCTTTCTCGGATATGGTCCCTTGACAGATAAAATTCTTGGTTACGCCAAACGCCATTCCAACATATATTTCCACAAAGCAGTCCCGCCGGGTGTCCTTCTTGACTATACATCTTCAGCGGACGTCGGTATGTCATTAATTGAAGCTTCCTGTCTTAGCTATTACTACTGCTTACCCAATAAATTTTTTGAATATATAATGGCTGGTTTGCCGGTATTGATTTCGAATTTGCCGGAAATGAAAAAAATAATCGAAGCTGAAAAAATAGGTACTGTAATCAAAGACATCACTCCTGAAGAAATCCGCAGAACCATTGAATTATTGGACGATGACACATTATCAATGTATAAAAAAAATACAGCGAAATCGGCAGAAAAATACAACTGGGAAAGACAGGAAAAAGTTCTAATTGAAGCATACCAAGGTTTATTTTAAAAAATAAGAAGATGCCCGTGCTAATTAAAGGTTACCGGTCCAAATTGAAATGATGGCCGACAGCAATTCCAATAGCATTTGCCACCTCACATCTGTGCATGCTCGCGAGGATATTCGAATATTCCATAAAATGTGTAAAAGCATGGCAAAACGCGGATTCTTAATCAAGATTGTTGTTGGGGACGGTAAAAAGGATCAGGAGAAACATGGGGTAGCTATTATTGATGCGGGCACAGTAGCAGGTGGCCGATTAGAAAGAATGGCTAAGGGCACCTGGAAGATATACTGCAAGGCGCGACAATTGAATTCCAAGGTTTTTCATTTTCACGACCCTGAACTTTTACCGATCGGCATTTTATTGAAAATTCAGGGAAAGCGGGTCATCTATGATGTTCATGAAAACCTGCCACAGGATATAATGTCTAAGGATTATATATCACCCTGGATAAGGAAGATTGTTGGAACAGGATTGGGCATTATTGAAAAGTCGTTCTCATATTTTTTTGATATAATAGTCGTTGCGACACCTGCAATCTCTGATCGATTTCCAAATCACAAAACTCTTGTAATAAGGAATTTTCCGCTTTTAGATGAATTTTTTGCAACCGATAATAAGCCCTACAGAGAAAGACCTTGTCATGTTGGTTATATCGGCGGTATCAGTAATGACCGTGGTATCAAAGAAATTCTCAAAGCCATGGATTTGTTGCCTCGCGAACTTGGTGCTGAACTTATTATTGCGGGGAAATTCAGCTCTGAGAGATTCAAGTCTGAGATCAAAGCAAACCCTGAGTGGGATAAAATAAAATGGCACGGATGGTTGAACAGATCACAGACAGTTAAGCTTCTTCAGTCTTTCAGAGTTGGACTAGTAGTGCTTCATCCTACGCAAGCCTACACAGATTCCTATCCAATAAAGCTTTTTGAGTACATGGCCAGCGGCACCCCTGTAGTGGCATCTGATTTCCCGGTCATGCGAAAAATCCTTGATGAATTTCGATGCGGACTTTTAGTTAACCCTAAAGACCCTGGACAAATTGCAGATGCCCTGCGCTATATTTTGCAAAACCCCCGGGAAGCAGAGAATATGGGAAGAAGGGGCCGGGAGGGTATTTTTAATAAGTACAACTGGCAAATAGAACAAAAAAAACTGCTATCAGTATATCAGGGTTTAGTTCGGTCTTAGAATTATTATGTGCGGTATTGCCGGCCTATTTCGTTTCGACAATCGTGAAATCGACACGGATCTGTTGCTCAAAATGCGGAAGCGCTTGGTTCATCGCGGCCCGGAAGATCAAGGTATCTTTGTATCCGGACACGTGGGCCTGGTTCACAATCGTCTTAAGATTATCGACTTATCGGAAAGATCAAGACAACCCATGAGCGATCCAAGCGGCCGATACACGGTTGTTTATAATGGTGAAATCTACAATTACATCGAAATTAAGGCGGAATTGGAACGTGACAACGTGCAGTTCAATACATCTTCAGATACCGAGGTGCTTTTGGCGGCCTATATCCACTGGGGTTCCGATTGTTTGCACAAATTGAACGGCATGTTTGCCTTTGCAATCTGGGATGATCAGGAAAAGCAACTTTTTTGTGCACGAGACCGCTTGGGTGTAAAACCGATTTATTTTTATCAGGATGACCAACAGTTTGTTTTCGCCTCCGAGATTAAAGCGCTTCTTTGTTTGCAAAACTTAAGGGCTCGGGCTAACTCGACTGCCGTGCGCGATTACCTCATGTTTGGAATGGTTGACCATTCTTGCGACACATTCTTTCGGGACATTCACAAACTTCCGCCGGCAAATTACATTCGAATAAATCGGCGAGGAACCAATTGTTCGCGTTATTGGGATTTTGAAATAAGCAAACACCTGGACGATTCGGAAAACATCCCTGCGGCAGTGGCCAAATTCCGTGACCATCTGAAAGAGGCAGTTCAAATTCGCCTCAGAAGTGACGTCCCCGTCGGCAGCTGTCTCAGCGGCGGTGTAGATTCAAGCTCGATTGTTTGCCTGATCAACTCGCTGATCCCTGCCCAGCACAAGCAACAAGCCGGTGTATACCAAAAAACATACTCATCTGTTTTTCCAATCACCGCATTGGACGAAAGACCATTCATTAATGACGTCATTGCCGCAACAAAGGCTGAATCGCATATCGTTACACCTGAGCCGCAGGGTTTCCTGGATGAGTTGGATGAGATTATGTGGCATCAGGAGGAACCATTCAGCAGTTCCAGCATCTATGCCCAGTGGTGTGTCTTTCGTAAGATAAGCGAAACCGGATTAAAGGTAGTGCTGGACGGGCAGGGCGCCGATGAACAACTTTGCGGTTACCGTAAATTTTCCTACTTCTATTTGTTGGAGCTTTTCAACCGTCATTCTCCCGGGAAACTTTTTCGCGAAGTAATTCACTCCCTAAAAAATTTCACTTATTTTAAAGGGATCGATTTCAAGCACAGCCTAAGATATTTTCACAAAAAAAGCGGATGGTTGAATCCATCCGCGTTACATAGTCTGTTTCCGCCTGTGTTGGACGCGGACCTGCCGGAAATCGGCTACAATGGATCTCTGGCCGATAGAATAAAGCTCGATATGACCAGATTTAGCTTACCGTCTCTACTGCGATATGAGGATAAGAATTCAATGGCTTTTTCAATTGAAAGCCGCACCCCGTTTCTCGATTTTCGAATCGTTGAATTTCTAGCATCGTTGCCGTTGCACGCGAAAATTTTTAATGGCTGGACAAAATATATTCTCAGAGAGGCAATGAAAGGCGTTATTCCGGAGAGGATTCGATTACGCCGCGATAAACTCGCCTTTGACACGCCTCAGGATGAGTGGCTGCGCAACCAATGGCGTGATATGGTCCAGAGTGTGTATAAAAAAGGCGGTATTTTGTCTGAAAATATTGATCTTAAGCGATTGAATCTAGAGTATAGTAAGTTTTTAACAGGTAATTCGACTCTATCCGGCAATATGTTTTTCCGAACTTTCCTGCTTCATAAATGGGCGGAACGATTTTCAGTGTCTTATCAATGAAGATTTTATACATTTCGCAATATTTTCCGCCCGAGGTCGGTGCGACCCAAAATCGTGCCTATGAAATGTCTACCAATCTTGCTGCACTTGGCCATCAGGTAACCATGATGACCGAACTTCCCAACCATCCTTCCGGCATCATTTTCAAGGGCTACCGCGGGAGATATCGCATGGAGGAGGCCAAGGATGGTATTCGCATCTGTCGAAGTTGGGTCTTCGCATCACCGAAAAAAAATTTTATAACCAGAATACTTTTTTATATTTCTTTCATGGCAACTACAATTTTTAATAGCTTAATTTTTGACCGCCAAAAGTATGATCTGATTTATGCCACCTCACCTCCGCTTTTTGTTGGTGTTGCCGGTGTGATTTTATCGAAAATCAGGCGTATTCCTTTTGTGTTTGAAGTAAGGGATCTATGGCCGGAATCAGCGATTGAGCTTGGCGAATTGAACAACCCGGCAATAATACGTCTTGCGAAATCATTGGAGAATTTTTGTTACCGCTACGCAAGAGCGCTAATCGTAGTCACCAAGGGAATCCATGATCGTTTGGAAACCAGGCAAGTTAAATCGCAAAATATCTTTCTGATTCGAAACGCTACCAATCCCGAGCAATTCTATTATATCCGGGATGAAGATTTAAAGGATAAGCTGGGTTGGAACGGGAAATTTATCGTCCTTTATGCCGGAATTCATGGTATTGCACAAGGATTGGAGAATATTATCGATGTTGCAGCTATGCTTCGCCACAATGAAGCAATCCATTTCGTTTTCATCGGAGAGGGTCCTGAGAAAAAAGCAGTTCAAATATACGCGGCTAAACACAATTTGCAGAATACCGAATTTCTGCCGGAAATTAAAATGAGCCAAATTTCAAAATACATCTCACTGGCTGATCTATGTTTGGTTCCATTGAAAAAAAAGGATCTATTCAAAGGGGCGTTGCCTTCCAAAATTTTCGATTATTGGGCTTGTGGCAAACCGATTGTTATCAGTGTCGACGGGGAGGCGAGGCAGGAAGTCGAAACCGCACAAGGCGGTATTTTCGTAGAACCGGAAAATCCGGATGCCATGGCCGATGCCATAAAATTTCTTTATCACAATCCGCATGAAGCAAAACGCATGGGTGACAATGGCAGGGATCACATCCATCACACAGAATGTACTCGTTCCGAGGCAGCAAAAAAAATATCCCTCATTCTTGAACGGTGCTGCGATGTCGTATAGCTAATGGCTTAATACCACTGAGAGAAAATTAAACAGGAATGATTATGAAAGTTCTTATTACCGGAGGAGCCGGTTTCATTGGCTCTCATTTGGCCGAGGCTTACCTCGAAAAAGGAGATGAGGTTTACATAGTTGATGATCTTTCCACCGGCTCAATGGAAAACATTGAATCTCTCCAGGAAGACAAACGTTTCCGTAACCGAATATTTGTCCGAATTGATAACATCCTCAACCATGAAACCATGCTTGAATTAATCGGAATTTGCGATACGGTTTTCCATTTGGCCGCCGCAGTCGGGGTGAAGTATATTCTGGATCACCCGATGGAATCAATTAAAACGAATATCCAGGGAACTGAAAAAATTCTTGAACTTTGTAACAAATTCAAAAAAAAATTGCTGATTGCCTCCTCATCCGAGGTCTACGGCAAACACACCCATGCACCGCTAATTGAAACGGATAACATCATATATGGACCATCCAGCAAGTTCAGATGGAGTTATGCGGCATCTAAGCTCATGGATGAATTTACGGCTTTGGCTTACTATCGTACCAATGGGCTCAATGTCACCGTTCCCCGCCTGTTTAACACGATTGGACCTCGCCAGACGGGAACCTACGGTATGGTGGTGCCCAGGTTTGTCGATCAGGCTTTAAGGGGTGAACCTTTGACGGTATACGGAGACGGCACCCAAACCAGAACCTTTACCGGAGTCAAAGATGTTGTTAAGGCCTTTATGGGCCTTATGGAGAATGAAGGATCATTTGGCCAGGTCTTTAATATCGGCGGCACTGAAGAAATAGCTATATTAGATCTTGCCCAAAAAATAATTGCTATCACCGGGTCACAATCCGGGATCAAAATGATTCCATATGAAGAGGCTTATGAAGCTGACTTTGAAGACATGGAACGACGCGTACCAAGCATCGAAAAAGTGGCCCAACTCATTGGTTTTAAGCCTAATGATAATCTTGATGATATCATTCGAGAAATCGTTGCGGTCATGAAAAAGGGGAATTGAAGAATTCGAGTTTATCCTATAGATCCTGTCGGAAAAAACTCATTAAAATGAATCCATTCCAATATAACATCCGAAACACCATACACGAAACACTTTAACTGTCCCTACATGCCATATTTAATACCAGTGCTTTCATTTCTATTATGTCTTGCCGCCACCCCGCTGGTGCGTTTTATCGCATTGAAAAAAGGCTGGGTTGCGCATCCTTCAGGGGAAAGGTGGCATAAAAAACCGACGGCGCTACTGGGGGGGATTGGCATCTACCTCGGCCTCTCCATCGCGTTATTGTTCGTAGCAGATTTCTCTTCCATTTTGCCGCATTTTTTCAGAACATCTGTTTCTTTGAGTTTGCCTTCTTTAGGTGCAGTTATTTGGCTTGGCATGACGTTTCTATTTATTCTGGGATTGCTCGATGATCTTTTACATATTAAACCTCAAACCAAGCTGGTCGGGCAAATCCTGGTCGCGTCTCTGGTCGCTTTTTTGGGATTCAGGCTTCACTGGTTTACCTCTCTAACGATTGATACCATGGTAACCATGGCCTGGATTGTTGGGATAACCAATGCGTTTAACCTGTTGGACAATATGGACGGGCTTTGCACCGGCATTGCTTTTATTGCAGCCGCATTTCTAACGATATTATATTGGAGCGCAATGCCGAAGGCGGTTCTCATTTCCACGGCCCTGGCGGGCGCTCTGGCGGCATTTCTGGTTTACAATTTTAATCCGGCGTCAATCTTTATGGGCGATAGCGGAAGCCTTATCATAGGTTTTGCCCTGGCAGTATTAAGCCTATATTTTTCAGAAACCGAGACCACCAATTCCCTGTCAAATTTTGCCGTGCCGGTAATGTTAATGCTGGTGCCGATATTCGATACAACCCTGGTTACCTTCATCCGGCTGTTAAGCGGTCGCAAAGCTTCCGTTGGGGGCAGGGATCATACGTCGCATAGATTGGTTTTAATGGGTTTCAGCGAAAAAAAGGCGGTGTTTTCTCTATATGGCATCGCAATCGTTTCCGGCGTTGCAGCCTTATTTGTCAGCCAAAGCGATACCTTAACTTCACCGATTGTTATCATCCCGGTGGCACTGTCAATTAGCTTGATGGGGATCTACCTGGCCCAGCTGCGGATATATCCGGAAAAAGAATTTTCACTATTGCGTGATCGACCATATACCCCCGTTCTGGTTGAATTAACCTATAAACGGCAAATTTTGCAGGTCATCCTTGATCTGGGCTTAATCGCTTTCTCCTATTATCTTTCCTACCGGCTTCGTTTTTCAGCCGATGTCTTTCCCTATTATTTCAAAGTATTTTTAAATTCACTGCCAACGGTGATTGCCTGTAAATTGGCGGCTTTTTTTTCAATGGGTATTTACAGAGGCCTCTGGGGTTCGATGGGGTCCAGTGATATCTTTGTTTTTGTTAAGGCGTCCACATTGGCAACCATTCTGTCGGTTGCAGCGGTGACGTTTATTTACCGTTTCACTGATTTCTCCAAAGGGATTTTTGTCATCGATTGGCTGTTAACCAATGCTTTATTGTTAGGAACCAGAGGCTCTTTTCGATTTTTCCTTGACACTATCAAACGCAAAGCCCTTGGTGGCGAAAAAGCATTAATCTACGGTGCGGGGCGGGGTGGGGAACTGTTGTTGCGCGAGCTTTTAAATAATGAAAAGCTGAATACTCAACCAATAGGATTCATTGATGACGATGTGTTGAAAACCGGTAAGCGTCTTCAGGGCTTTCCGATATTGGGTGCATTCAAAGATCTTGAGACGCTTATGAAAAAATACAATATCGGAAGCCTGCTCATCTCCTTTAATAGAAAGGATTCAACTAAACTGAATAATATCAAAAAATTCTGTCAAGAAAACAACCTGGTTCTGAAACAATTCTCCATAAGTGTCAGTGATATCGACCTGGAGCGATAACTCTGGATCAGTTGTCCTATTGCCTAAAGAAAAGTCATGGAAGCCTCTTTATGACAGTTTGAACCATTTTGCCAAAGATTCCAAAATCAAGCGAAATCAGCCGGTAGAAAATCAAAAGCGTGAGTCGATGTTCAAATTGAATTCATTATGATTAAAGCCGGCAAATTCCGAAAGTTATTGATTTGCAAAAGAAATTTTGATAAGTTTAGCCCAACTTGAACCACAACAATACAAGTTAAGAGCACCCTTGGCTGTGCTTCAGCGGCAACATGCCAGGAAACAGCTCAAGTAAAATCTTATTGACCGGCTATTCGGAAATGGATTCGAAGGTTATCGATCTGTCTATGCTGACGACTCAACTCCTGATGCACAATTTTTTTCCCCACATTTACATCCGATCGGAATACTTTACGCCAACGGTATTATCGGTCTGTTATTAGTTTTTAGCGGATTGGCGGTGTTGTTTGTCTTGACGGTTAGAGCATCGTTGAACTCTCTTCGTAAAGACGTATCTATTCTAATGAAGGGTGTGCTTGCGATATTTCTGTGTTGAATGATTCACAGCAGCCTGACCTTTCCTTTTTACTAAAAGTAAGCTCAGTATCCCTTGGGCTTTATCCTTGGGACTATGCTTGTGTTATACGAAAAAATTTCTGGTCAAAAAAACCGGACTATGAATAGCTTCGGCAGCCGTGAACAGAAAATTTACTAATTTCATAATTTTTAGGTTTTTTATATGACATTCGGACATAGATATAGAAACTTTTATGTTATTCTGGGCGTTGACCTGTTTTTTCTGATCGGATCTTTATATTGCGCTCATTTAGTGCGCTTTGAATTTAAGATCCCACCTGAACATTATATGGGCTTTTATCGAATATTGCCTTTTGTTTTATTCACCAAAATTATGTGTTTTTTTTTCTTCGATCTTTATCGGGGTATGTGGCGCTATACCGGCATTGCGGATCTGATGAATATTATTAAGGCATCCAGTATAAGCACACTGATATTAATCTGCTTTATCCTTCTAAGATACAGATTTTTAGGGTTTTCCCGATCTGTCTTTCTAATCGACTGGTGCCTAACCATCCTTTTTATTGCTGGATTTCGGGTTTGTGTTCGTCTTTATTACGAGCGGGCAGATACCGATCAGGTGGGTCAATCAATTTCCCAGTTTTTTTCCGGATTATTTAAAAGAAACAATATTGGTACCAAAAACCTTTTGATTATTGGAGCAGGCGATGCCGGAGAAAAAATTTGCCGGGAAATTAGCGTCAATGCCGCACTTCAATACCGTGTAGTTGGATTTCTCGATGATAATCCCCTGAAACTGGGCAGGAAGATTCATGGTATTCCCGTGCTTGGGTACATAAGTGATATAGAGGCGATCTCAAACAAAGTCAAAGCGAATGCGGTGCTCATTGCGGTTCCCTCCGCAAATTCCCGACAAATGCGAAAGATGGTTGAGCTATGTAATAAAAGTAGTCTGGACTATAAAACCATTCCTGGAATGGGCGAATTAATCAATGGCAAAGTCACTGTCAATGCCATCAGGGAAGTGGATTATCGGGATCTTTTAGGGAGAGAAATAATAAAACTTGAAGAAGATAAAATAGGGGCGTACCTTAATGGCCAGACAGTGATGGTTACCGGGGCCGGGGGGTCAATTGGGTCGGAACTTTGCAGGCAGATCAGCCGCTTTAAACCTGAGAAAATTATTATGTTTGAGAGGGCCGAAAGCCCGTTGCACGCAATTGCGCTGGAGCTAAAAAATGGTTTTAAAGATGCCAAAGTGGTTCCGGTCTTAGCAGATATCCAGGATATGAATCAGCTAGAAAAGGCCTTTACAGCCAATTTGCCTCAAATTGTTTTTCATGCTGCAGCATACAAACATGTTCCCATGCTGGAGCTGCAGCCGTGGAAAGCAATTGATAATAATGTGTTAGGAACTAAAAATCTTATCGACATTTCCTCTAAGTATAGCGTCGCGAAATTTGTTTTTGTATCCACTGACAAGGCCGTACGTCCGGCCAATGTCATGGGCGCTTCCAAACGACTGTCCGAGATGCTGGTACAGAGCCAAAACGGTTGTGGCTTATCTCAAACCCGGTTTATGATCGTCCGTTTTGGAAATGTTGTCGGCAGCGTGGGCAGTGTCGTGCCTCTGTTTAAAAAGCAGATACAAAGTGGCGGTCCGGTGACGGTTACTCATCCCGAAGTCACGCGGTTTTTCATGACGATTCCAGAGGCTTGCCAGCTTATCTTGCAGACCGGTGCCATGGGAAATGGTGGGGAAATATTTATCTTGGATATGGGTACTCCGATTAAGATTGCAGATATGGCCCGGGATCTCATCCGGCTATCTGGATTCGAACCAGATGATGACATTAAAATTGAATACATTGGCCTAAGACCTGGTGAAAAACTTTACGAAGAACTAATAACGGAAGGCGAGAACATAGTCCCCACCCGGCACGAAAAGATAATGGTCTTAAAAGGAATTGAATGTGAATTAAAGCGTCTGAATGGAGAGATCGATCAGTTAGCCCATTTAGCAAAGGAGCAACAAGCAGAAAAAATTATATCAAAAATAATGGAGATCTTACAGGAATATCGTCAAGCAAGTCACTAAATGAAAGACGATATTTCCGATTTCAATTTCAATATTTAAAGGGGTACTTGATTATGTCAGAGACAGAGTATAGAGAATTTTCGTCAAGCCCGGATGGACTAAAAAATCAAAACGATGAAGCCAATAGTGAGACTTCTTTGAAGAGTCTCATTTTAATCCTTTGGTATTACCGCAGGACAGTTGTTGTCCTTACCTTGTGCCTTACCTTTATTATTGCTGTCGGCGCCGCTTGGGTTTACTCCAGGCAAACAAGACAAAAATTTATCAGCCTGGAATTTAAGCTTGAATTTGAAGGGATTGATAAACATGAATACGCTAATGGCTTGAAATTTAGCACAGGGGATATCCTATCAACTCCAGTATTAAATGAGGTATATGAAGAAAATGATCTAAAACGATATTTAGAATATCCTGAATTCAAGGCCGGTCTAACCATTTTTCAAACGAATGATGAACTGAGATTCCTGGAATATGAATATGCAGATAAACTCAGCCGAAAGAATATAAACCTGGAAAAACGCGACCGCCTTGAGGCGGAATTTTTGGAGAAAAAGAATAATGTACTGGTTCCGATTTACACGCTTTCATTCAGATATAGCGAAAGAATGAAGTCCGTACCTGAAATTCTAATTTTCGAGGCGCTTAATGATATTCTTCGAATCTGGGCCAATCATGCAGATCGCGTGAAAGGTGTCAATAAATATCAGTATTTCCTGGTTTCTCGAAATATTCTTTCTAAAAAGGATATTGAAGATCAGGATTACTTTATTACCACGGATATGCTGAGAACCACCGTCAGGCGCATTATCGATGACAGCAATAGATTGCAGCAGATTCCCGGCGCCGAGATGATTAAAGTCGGCGAAAACGGTATAAGCCTGCAGGATATTCAATTTAGATTGGAGGATATTCAACAGTTCAAACTGAGCCCGCTGGTCGGACTTATCCGGCAGTCCGGAGTGAGCAAGGATGAAATTATTACTTTGAGCTATCTGCGCAATAGGCTTTTTGAACTGAAATTGAAAAAGGAAGCAGCTTCAGCCAGGGTAGCTGTCTACGAAAATACGCTGAGCCATTACATCCGAAGGGCTAGCGGTGCCTTGACAAATATGGGCGGTGATGACGCTATTGCATCTTCGCTGAAGCAGGGAGTACCGAGTAATGTGCCTGCCATGATCCCCCAGTTTGGCGCATCCTTTCTGGATAGCCTGATCGAAATGGCGCAGGAAAATTCAGATATGCTGTTTCGACAGGAAATTTCGGCAAAGGTGATTCAAACCGGTCTGAGAAACGTGAAAATTAATACCGATATAAAATATTACGAGGATCTTTACGAAAGAATTTATTCTAAACACAACAAGGATAAGAGTGGATCTACGTCCTATAAAAAAGCAGAACAAGAACGAATTCAGCGCACTCACAAGGAAATCTACGATATATTGATGCAGACGATCGATGAGGTTAACGCCATATATTTGGATCTGAGCAAATACCATCTGAACCCGGAATCTCTGGTCTATAGCATAACGAAACCCGTATTAGCTACTAGAATGAAACCGTTATCACTTAGAAAAACGTTATTGTACGTCATCTTTGCTTCGATTTTTGCGGTTTCAGCGATTGTTATTGGAATATTGCTGATGAACAATTTCACCGGTTCAAGACGTGAAAAATCCGTATGAATACAAGATACTTCTTAAAAATAATCTTTCACCCTCGTGACTAAAAACTGTAGTGGTGCAAATATGAACCCATTTCGAAACCGAAAGAGAGGGGTTAGTAACGCTAGCCTTTATAACATATGAATAAGAAAAAACACATTTGCTTTTTTACAGGAAAACGAGGAGGATTTACCCACTTAATTCCTATAATAGAATTGATTGCAAAGAAAGCAGACTTTTCTTATTCTATTATTGCTTCGGACATGCACCTTTCTAAATTTTTTGGGAATACAATTGAAGAGGTGCATAGTTGGGTAGGTAATGTTTATCCGGTTGAAACACTTATGTATTCTAGTTCAAAACTTGCCAGGGCTAAATCTATAGGTATTGGAATACTCGGGATTTCAGAGTTGTTGGCTCAAATAAAACCAGACTTCGTATTTATTTTAGGAGATCGGGGTGAAGTTTTAGGAATGGCCATCTGTGCACTTGAAATGAATATACCGATCATTCACCTATTCGGTGGCGATGTGACCCAGGGGGGAGTTGATGAACCCGTTCGACATGCCATCACAAAACTGGCAACTATTCACCTCACATCTAATAAGGAAAGCGCTGACAGGGTTTTGAAAATGGGGGAGGAACCCTGGCGAGTTCATGTTGTGGGTTCGCCGGTTTTGGATCTGATCAAACACAAGCGGTTTACGCCACCTGAACAAATAATAGAGAAATTTGATCTGAATCTTGATAACCCCGTCATATTGCTTTTGCAACACTCCGTGACTTGGCAGGTGGAAGATGCAGAATACCAGATCCGTCAGACCATGGCCGCGATTGATCAACTTGGATTCCAGACCATTGCCGTCTATCCCTGTGCGGATCCCGGTTATGAAAAAATCATTGAAGTGCTCCAGGAGTACGAACAACGGTCATATTTCCAGCTGTATAATAATATCGAATTTTCAGATTATTGGGGGCTCATGAACGTTGCCGGTGTTTTTGTAGGAAACTCCAGTGCGGGGGTGATGGAGACCCCATCATTTCACCTTCCGTTCGTCAATATCGGGATCCGGCAAGAAGACAGACTGAGGGCGGATAATGTAATCGATTCTGATCACGACAAGAATCAGATTGCTGAAGCGATTCAAACTGCTCTTACCGATAATGAATTCAGAAACAAAGTTAGCAATTGTAAATCGCCATACGGAGACGGAACGGCCGCGGATAGGATCGTATCCATTCTGAGCAACTTGCAGAAGAATCAAACGATTATTAGAAAAAAGATCACTTTTTAGTAGTTTTATAACACACTGTTGTAAGAAAAGGAGAGGATATGAATATATTGCTGACAGGAATAGACGGATATATTGGCTGGCCAACGGCTTTAAAATTATCTGCAGAAATGCCCGAAGCAAGAATTATTGGGGTGGATAATTATGGAAGGCGAAAATGGGTTGAAGAATCAGGATCGGTATCCGCTATTCCTATATGCACCATGCCGGAGCGGATCAGCGCCGCCCGGGAGTATGGTTTTTCCAATATCAGCTTTATTGAGGGCAATTTAACCGACCGGAATTTTGTCAACCAGCTGTTCGATACCTACCGGTTTGAGGTGGTTTTGCATGTCGCCGCCCAGCCTTCGGCGCCCTATGCCCATATAAACGGCGAGCGCGCCAATTATACGCAGTTTAATAACAACCAATCCACCCGCAACCTTTTATGGGCCATTCATGAACGAGGGATAGAGAAAGATTGTCACTTTATTGAAACCACCACCACCGGAGTGTATGGCGCACCTGAATTCAAAATTCCGGAAGGTCTCGTCACTGCGGAAAACAATGGCCGCAAGGACGTCATTCCTTTCCCGGGCATGGCTGGCTCCTGGTATCACATGAGCAAATCTAATGATGTCAACAGCCTGTGGCTGGCAAATCGCCTCTGGAACCTTTCCATCACCGATCTCAGGACCTCCATTGTATATGGGACGGATACCGCAGAAACCCAATTGGACCCCCGACTGGCGACTCGTTTTGATTTTGACTTCTATTTTGGGGTAGTCATCAATCGGTTCTGTGCTATGGTGCTGACTGGTTATCCTATAACCATCTACGGCAAGGGGGAACAGCGCAAGCCCCAAATATCCTTGGAAGATTGCGCCCAGACCAACGTCAGCGCAGTCAAGCTTGAAAAAACAGGGGAATTCACCGTATACAACCAGACCACGGAAGTTATTTCGATCGTCGACATTTCCCGGGCGATTATCGATGCCGCCGGTAAACTGGATCTCAAAGCCGAGTTGAAACATATACCCAACCCGCGGGTTGAAAAAGAAGAGCACAAAATGGAGATCGAGGTCACTAATTTTGCCAAGCTGCTGCCAAACCCGCAATACAACATTACCGCCGGCGTACACCAGATATTGCAGGCACTTCTGCCGTATCAGAAAACACTCGAGCAGTTCAAAGACCGTTTTATGACTCAGTAACATAATGTTAAATTAACTTTACTTCAAAAAGAAATCCAACCATGACAACCCAAAAATTAATCAAGGTGGCGATCCCCATCACCGGCGCAGAGGAAATCGCAGCCGTCAGCGAAGTGATAAGAACCGGTAATTACGTATCCGGACAAAAGGTTGCGACTTTTGAGCAGGAATTCGCAAGCTACATCGGCGTATCCCATGCGGCGGCCGTAAACAACGGGACCGCTGCGCTGCATGTTGCCCTGGCCGCACTCGGCATCGGACCCGGCGATGAGGTCATCGTCCCGGCGTTAACGTTCATGAGTACGGTCACCGCCGTTCTGCACCAAAATGCCGTGCCGATTTTTGCCGACATCGATCCCGTTAGTTACTGTATTTCACCCGCCGATATTCGCAAACGCCTGTCTGCCAAAACCCGGGCCATCATTCCGGTCCATTTGTACGGCAATGCCGCTGAATTGGACGAAATTATGGACATTGCCAAGGATTTCAATCTTTTTGTGATTGAAGACTGTGCGCAGGCACACGGGACGGAATACAAAGGCCGCCGCGTCGGAGGTATCGGGCATTTGGGTGCTTTTTCTTTTTTTGCCACCAAACACATGACCACCGGTGAAGGCGGAATTATTACTTCCAATAATTCGGAATGGATTGCGCTCTCCAAGCAAATCCGCAGCCATGGAATGGTCGGCCGGGACGATCACGTTATCCTGGGATATAATTACCGGATGAATGAAATGGCCGCTGCCATGGGATTGGTGCAATTGAAAAAACTGGACGGGTTTAATGCCAAAAGGATCAAAAACTCCTTTACCATTTTAACCCAGCTAGCCCAACATCCCGATAAATGGTACCAGGTCCCGGAGTTATCCGATCATGTAAAACACACTTTTTTCTGGTGTCCGCTGGCGATCAGACCGGAGGCCGGATTGAATACCAAAGCGGTGGTCAAAAAACTCAGAGAAATGGGGATTGAAGTCCGGCACCGATATGCCACACCGCTCTATCGGCAGCCGGTTATCCAGAATCTCAGTCCCTATCCGAACGGGTGCCCGTTTACATGCTGCACAGAGGGGATCAGTCAAAATTATAAAGACCTGTACCTGCCGAATGTCGAAACCATCGCCGGCAATGTCATCGGGCTTCCCAACCATCCCGGGTTGAATCAACAGAATCTCGATTATATCATTGAGGTTTGCAATTCCCTATATTAGCATCGTTTTATAGGAAGAGAATCTTCACGTTCCGGGGATTTATTCCGGGTTTGGACAGCCAGGAATTTAATCGATAGAGACAGGAAACGAGATCATGAAAGTTGTATTTTTGGGTTTGAATGATACCGGTCAGAAAGTATTAGAGTACCTTGAGACCTTGAAACAGGACGAGCTATATCTGTTTACTCAAAAAAACGAAATCGACAGCATCCACGGGATTGATCCCGATATTATCCTCAGTGTGGGATTCAGATATATTATACCTCCGGAAATTCTGGCGCTGCCGCCCCTGGGGGCTATCAATTTTCACAAATCACTCCTGCCATTAAACCGCGGTGCCAATCCGGTATTCTGGACCATTCTGGAAGGGACAAAAGCCGGGGCCAGTATCCATTATATGGATCAGGGGATTGATACCGGCCGCATCATTGCACAGCGCGAGATCGAAACGGATTTGTCAGATGATGCCAAAACATTATATAGCAAACTGGATATTCTGCAATTAGAATTATTTAAAGAAGTCTGGCCCCAAATCAGAAAAGGTGCCATCAAGCCCGTGGAGCAGGGTGGGGCACCCTCCTACCACGTAATCAAAGATTTTAAAAAATTGCGAAAGATCGACCCGCAAAGCACAGTACGCGCCATAGATTTTATCAACTTTTTAAGAGCGATGACCTTTCCTCCGTTCAATAATGCCTATATCGAACAAAATGGAAAGAAATATTTCGTGAAAATCGAAATTACGCCGGAAGACCGAATTCGTACCAATGCCAAATTGAAAAAAACCCTCTTAAAACAATACCGGATTGAAAATGATGACTGATTTATTAAGAGAAATCGATGGTAAAGTATTCATTATTGCCGAGATTGGATGCAATCATAACGGGGATATGGCGATTGCAAAAGAATTGATTGATCGATCCATTGAATGCGGTGTGGATGCCGTTAAGTTTCAGAGTTTCAATCCACAAAAAATGACGACTGCCAACGCTCCGAAAGCTGATTATCAGATTAAAGCCACGGGAACGTCAGAATCACAATACAGTCGGCTTTCCAGAATGCAACTGACCAGTGATGATCATTACATGCTCCTGGATTATTGTCGTAAAAAAGATATTCAATTTATCTCAAGTCCTTTCGACAAAGAAAGCGTGATTTTACTTGAAGAATTGGGTGTCCCTTTTTTTAAAGTGCCTTCAGGTGAAATAACAAATATTCCATTGCTTTCTCAGATTGGATCACTAGCCAAACCGGTCATTCTTTCAACCGGGATGTCTAATTTAGGTGAAATTGAACTGGCCCTGAAGGCCATTGGCCATCGCAATGTTGTTTTATTACATTGTATATCGGAATATCCGGCCAAATGGGAGGAAGCGAATCTGAGGGCCATATCGACCCTGCAAAACGCATTTAAATTGCCTGTCGGCTTTTCTGATCATACGGTGGGAATCGAACTACCCCTCGTTGCAATCGGCCTTGGAGCCGTCGTGATTGAAAAACATATTACTCTGGATCGAAAGATGGAAGGCGGAGATCATAAGGCATCCCTGGAGCCTGAAGATTTTAAGAACCTGGTGCAAAAAATCCGGAAGCTTGAAACCGCACTCGGAGATGGCATAAAACGGTGCATGCCGTCAGAAGTGAATGTAAAATTGGTGGCCCGAAAAAGCATTGTGCTCAATCGCACAGTTAAAAAAGGGAAAAAAATAAATATAAATGACCTTGCTTTTAAAAGGCCGGGAACTGGTATTTCTCCTGCCGATTGGGAAAGGATTGTCAATTCCGTAGCCAAAGAAGATTTATCACCCGATCATCCATTAATCTGGGCCCAGATTTTATTTGAGGAATAGCTTAACCTTTCTAAAATAAAGGATGTTTTATGGATAAGAAAGACTTATCAAATATCATTGTCCCCCCAAACGCTACGATTAAAAAGACTATTGAAGCAATTAGTATCAACGGTGTCCGAGGGGTGTTTGTCTGCGATGAAGATCAGGAATTGATCGGTATTGTAATGGATGCTGACATCCGGCGGGCCATATTGAGCAATATTGATTTAAATACGTCGGTAAGGACGATTATGAATACAGGGCCTTTTACCATTAGCAGCCAGATGTCATCGGATGAGCAGAAACGCCGCCTTCTTGAATCGACTCGTATCTTGGCACCCGTGGTAGATGGAAAATCTCATGTTGTCGATTGTATATATCTTCCTGATTTTTTTGATGATATGTTCTGGAAAACTCAAATAACCAACAGTCGAGTACTTCCGCCGCAAAAGGTGCTAGTCATTGGCGGCGCGGGATATATTGGATCGATGTTAGTTGATAAGCTGCTAAGAATGGGATATCTGGTGCGCGTTTTGGACCTGCTCCTCTATGGCAAAGAATCCTTAGCGGCGTTTAATGGCAATCCCAATTTTGAATTTATGCGGGGAGACTGCCGCGAAAAGGAAATTGTTCTTAGGGCTCTGGACGGCGTTAATGCGATCGTTCACCTGGGTGAGATAGTCGGCGATCCGGCATGCTCCATCAACGAACCATTCACTATTGATACCAATTACTCCGCCACTCACATGATCGCAGAAACCTGTATGCGTGAAGGAATCAACCGCTTTATTTTTGCGTCAAGCTGCAGCGTCTATGGTCAGAGTGATAAAAAACTGGATGAACAATCCGAATTAAACCCGATTTCTTTGTATGCCCGTTGTAAAATTGAATCGGAAAATGCAATCCATTCATCTGATTACAACCATTTTTGTCCCACCATACTCCGTCTGGCAACTGTGCATGGCAAATCATTCAGACAACGATTTGACCTGGTGGTTAATTTATTGTCGATCAAAGCATTGACCAGCAAAAAAATTCAAATATTTGGCGGCCAGCAATGGCGTCCGTTCGTTTCGGTCTTGGATGTCTGCAAAGGAATTATTACTGTCATGCATTCCGAGAGCCAAAAAGTTAAAAACCAAATTTTTAATCTTGGAGATTCACGCGAAAATTATCAGTTAGGCCTGATCGGTGAGATTATAAAGGACCAGATTCCGGAAGTTGAAATGGTAGTTCTTGAAGATGCCAAGGACACTAGAAATTATCGAGTCAGTTTTGAAAAAATAAAACAGGATCTTGGTTTTACATCGGAATATCAAGTAGCCGATTCGGTAAAAGATCTTGTTACAGCATATTCTAACGAAAACCGGTTCAGAGACTTCAAAGACAATAAATACTATAATGAACTGACACTTAAAGAGGAATAGTGAAAAACGTAAGGATCATTCCGAGACTGGATATCAAGGGCCCAAATCTTGTAAAAGGAATTCACCTGGAAGGTCTGCGCGTCCTTGGAAAACCTGAGCGTTTTGCGCGCCATTACTATGAAAACGGCGCTGATGAGCTACTTTACATGGATGTTGTCGCCAGTTTATACGGTCGAAATAGCCTGATAAATATTATAGCAAGGACGTCAAAGGAAATATTTATTCCCCTTACGGTGGGTGGCGGTTTGCGAACCATCGATGACATTCAAACGGTCCTGCGTGCAGGTGCTGATAAAGTTTCTCTCAATACAGCGGTGATTCACAATCCTGATCTCATCAGGGAATCCTCACGAAAATTTGGTTCCTCAACAATTTTAATATCAATTGAGGCGATAAAAAAAAGTGATGGGACTTATGAAGCCTATACGGACAATGGCCGGGAAAAAACAGGGGTGGATGCACTGGAATGGGCAAAACGTGTCACAGAACTTGGGGCAGGTGAAATTATGGTAACATCCATCAACCAAGAGGGAACCGGAAGGGGATTTGATTTGAATCTGACTCGAACGATAGCAGAATCGGTTCCAATCCCTGTGATTGCATGTGGCGGTGCAGGTCAGGTGGAACATATTCATGAGGTTATTAAAGAAGGGCAGGCAGATGCAGTGAGCATCGCCTCCATCATTCATTATAATTTTATTAAAAAGCGTGAATTTTGCGAAGATGATTACACTTCGGAAGGAAATATCGAATACCTGAAAAGAGCGAAGCAAGGCTTTCTTAAAATTCGGGATACTTCGCTGCCGAAAATCAAGGGGCATCTCATAGAGTGTGGCATTGCATGCAGGCCCATTTGACCAACCGAGGAAGGTAAGAGACGTAAATCAATGGAAGTAGCTATAGTTGATTATGGACTAGGAAATCTTTTTAGCGTCAAGCATGCGTGTAGCAGAGTTGGTCTTGATGCTGAAATTACTTCCTCTGGTGAGGCTATCATAAAAGCCGATGCAGTCATACTGCCCGGGGTCGGTGCATTTGGCGATGCTATGGAAAACTTGCAAAAACTGGATCTTATAGAGCCGTTGCATGACGCTGCTCGGTTCAAACCATTAATGGGAATTTGCCTTGGCATGCAACTCTTGATGTCGGAAAGTGAAGAGTTTGGAAATTACAAAGGTCTAGGCATTATACCAGGCAGGTCAGTGCGGTTCGAAAATCCTATAGGTGAAGGGGGCCGTGCTATGAAAGTCCCCCATGTCGGTTGGAACCAAATTCTTTCCGCTACAAAAAATTATTCCGTGTCAGATTGGGACCAATCCCTCCTCAAAGGAATTGGTGAAGGTGAATACATGTATTTCGTGCACAGCTTTTACGTGCAGGTCGATGACAGGAGCGTGGAACATTCTATATCCACTTATGGTAACATTGAGTTCTGTTCTAGTTTACGTTTAAAGCAGATATTTGCCAGCCAATTTCATCCCGAACGGAGTGGTGTGTCTGGGTTGCGGATCTATCACAATTTCAAAAATATGATTCATAATAAATAGCGTCGAAGGAGATTCTATGGGTAGAGTATTGGAATCTAAGTATGGCTTACCGGCAGAAGTAAAATATTGCAAACGATGTGTCATGTCAAACCAACGGCCAATGTCTTCGGTGGAATTCAGGCATAATGATAAATACAGGCACTCCGGTTTGATTTTTGATGAGGAAGGTATTTGTGATGCATGCCGCTATGCGGAAATGAAGGACAAGAAGGTAAATTGGAAAAAACGAGAATTGGAATTAATCAGGCTACTGGATGAACACAGGAGAGAAGACGGTCAGTATGATTGCCTTGTGCCAGGAAGTGGAGGAAAGGACAGTGGCTTTGCCGCGCATATTTTGAAGCAAAAATATGGGATGCATCCACTGACTTGCACGTGGCCTCCCCATATCTATACAAGTATCGGGTGGAAGAACTTTACGGACTGGATTAACATTGGTGGATTTGACAATGTCTCTTTCTGGCCCAATGGGAGGGTGCACAGGGTTCTCACGAAACTCGCCTTTGTGAACCTGCTTCATCCATTCCAGCCTTTTATCATGGGGCAGAAATACTTGGCCCCAAAGCTGGCAAAAAAATTCGGAATCAAACTGATTTTTTATGGAGAAAATGAGGCTGAATACGGGAATCCTATTGCAGACAACACCACTCCTATCCGTCGCAATAAATATTATGTCCGTGACAAGCTCAAAGAGACCTATCTGGGTGGCACATCTGTCAGGGAATTGATAGAGCAATACGGTCTCCATATGAATGATCTAGACATCTACCTGCCGCCCACTCGGGAAGATATTGAAAAAAGCGGCATTGAAGTCCACTATTTGGGATACTATGTTAAGTGGACTCCCCAGGAGGCATATTACTATGCTGTTGAAAACACCGGTTTCGAAGCCAACCCGGAACGCACAGAGGGAACCTATACAAAATTTGCCAGCCTAGACGATCGAATTGATGGCTTTCACTATTACACGACATTTATCAAGTTTGGTATCGGTCGAGCTACCTACGATGCGTCCAAAGATATACGAAACCACCACATTACTCGAGAGGAGGGAGTTGCGCTTGTACGGAGGTTTGACGGGGAGTTCCCACACAAATACCACAGGGAAATCCTGGAATATATGGACATATCCGAGGAGTATTTCCATGAATTAATCGACAAGGCGCGCTCTCCTCACCTTTGGGATAGTGAGGATGGTGAATGGAAACTTCGGAAGCAGGTAAGCTGAAAACGATGGAATATGCAGATTGGATTAAGCGTGAACGGCGAATTCGTATGAAGATTTTGGAAAGTTCTCAAATCATCAAAAAGTCCGGGCAATACCGGATATGTCACAGATGTGGTGAAATTGTGATTTGCCACGAAGTAAAATGTCCAAACTGCAATTGTGACCGGATTTCAGAGATTCGCATGACAGATTTGGTCAGAGAAGCAGAAAACCGCATTAGATGTAGATACCGATTTGATCATATAAAGAATTTTCCAGGAAAGTGATTTTCATGGCTGAAAAATCGAAACCGACTCTGCTTTACTATGATATTCTAAAATTTCAGGGTAAGACTCTTTCCTTTATCAACCAACATTTCCATGTCATTGCCCTTTCCAACCCGGACGAGAAAGTTGAATCCTGCGCCGATAAAGTTCAAGCTCTTTTTGCGCCCATGGAATACCTTTTTGACAAAAAAATGATGGATCATTTTAAGGATCTTAAAGTTATCGGGACTCCGACAACAGGGTTGGTTCATATAGATGTCGATCATGCGAAAAAAAAGGATATCCGGATCTGCTCTCTCAACAATAAACCAAAGTTTTTGGCAACTATTACTCCGACAGCGGAACTGGCATGGGGTCTAATTATCGTGACGACCCGAAAAATACTGCACGCCTTTGATTCGGTATGTGGTGGTAAATGGGATGGCAAGTATTTCGGAAAACAGACGCCGCGAATGCTTTCCAGTATGTCTTTAGGCATTATAGGGCTCGGGAGGCTCGGGTCATGGGTAGCGCGATATGCAAAGGCTTTTCGAATGAAGGTTTTTTATTATGACCCTTATGTGGAAGATATACAATATAGACGCTGCAAAAGTCTTCAGGAGCTAGCAAAGGTGAGTGATGTTCTTTCCGTGCACGTTCACCTTAATGATGAAACCCGACATATGGTTGACCGGAAATTCATCCATACCATGCCAAAGGGTTCTTTTATCATCAACACGGCAAGGGGCGGCATAGTCGATGAGGGGGCTTTACTTGAAGCGCTGAAGAACGGGCACCTTGCGGGGGCGGGGCTTGATATGCTTGAGGGGGAGCATCTTCCTGGCTTCAGAGAGGGTCTCAATGATCATCCGCTTATTAACCATGCGCGGACACACGACAACCTGATTCTGACACCAAAAATAGGGGGGTGCACGGTGGATGCCTGGGAGATTACGGAGATACATGTCGTGGAATCAATGGTCCGGGAGCTGGAAAAAAGGGGTTTGATGTGAGTATTTCGAAAGGCGAGGCCTGGGGTATCATAACAGCGAGGGGGGGGTCAAAAAGCATTCCCCTAAAAAATCTTGTATCGGTTCGCGGGAAACCGCTTATTGCCTACAACATCGAAGCTGCAACAAAAGCGAAAAGTATTGGCCGGATTATCTGTTCGACTGATCATGACGGTATCGGAAAAACCGCAAAATCCCTAGGGGTTGAAGTGCTCTGGCGTCCGGAATACCTAAGTGGTGACCTTGTGAATTCCATTGACGTGATGATCCATGTGGCCGAAACTATGATGGAAAAAGTAGGGGGGGTAGCTGAGATCCTGGCCCTGCTCCAGCCAACATCCATTTTCCTGACCGCCGATCAAATAGATAGAGCCGTTGGAGCCCTTCTTAACAATCCTCAGGCCGGCAGTGCCCAGACGGTAGTTCAAGTCCCGCACCAGTTCCACGCACACAACCAGCGCGCCATTTCCAAAGACGGCAACGACATTTGGTTCGTATTTCATAAGGAGAGGGAAAAGGGTTACAGCAAGCAGACCAAGCCTACATACTACACGTACGGCAATCTCATCGTTACCAGGACGGAGGCCCTGCTTAGGGAGAAAACCCTCTTCAGTCGGCCAAGCATCCCCATCGTTATCCCCCTCAACCATGCCTATGATCTGGACGGACCGGATGACATTACTCCTGCGGAATTGATGATCGAGAAAAGGCTTGTTAAAATCGATTAGATTCAAAATGGAAAAGCCCAGGCTTCTTTACTACGATATCCTTCAATACCATTCTGAAGTTCTTGATTTTATGGAATCTCATTTTGAAGTGCACCGTTTGGCCGATCCGAATCATGACCGGGATGAGATCTTAACTCAGATGGATATCTGCATGGCTCCATTGGGTTATCTTTTCGACAGAAAAAAAATTCAACGCTGTCGAAATCTAAAAGTGATTGCAAGCTCTACACTGAGCGTACCCCATATTGATATTGAATATGCCGAGTCAAAAAGAATAAAGGTCTGCTGGCTATCTGAAAGTGAGAAGGAATTTCTGGATACCATCACGCCCACCGCAGAGTTGTGCTGGGGATTGATAATCGCTCTCACGAGGAAAATTCCGTGGGCCCACAGGGCCTCATGTAGGGGAGAGTGGAAAGGGCGTGAATTTGGAAGAGAGACTCCACGCATGCTCTCAAGGATGAACCTGGGTATCATTGGGTTGGGTCGACTGGGATCGCTGGTTGCTTCCTATGGTACGGCTTTTGGTATGAAGGTTTACTATTACAGTCCAAACACCGAGGATTCGTCTTATCAGAAGTGCAATTCTTTGTTGGATCTTGCTAAGAAATCGGATATTGTATCCATTCATGCCCATCACACAGCGGAGACAGAAAAGTTGCTTGGCATGGATTTTTTTAAGAACATGAAGCCGGGCTCCTATCTCGTGAACACGGCCAGAGGGGCCATAGTGGATGAAGAGGCATTGCTGGTGGCCCTTGAATCAGGGCATTTGGGAGGCGCGGCGCTGGACGTACTGGCGGTGGAATACGAACTTGATTTCAAGGCCAGGCTTGCGGAATCCCCCCTTGTAGCATATGCAAAGAACCATAACAACGTCCTAATCACTCCGCACTATGGTGGTGCGACCATCGATGCATGGGTGAGGACACAGAAAAGGACTCTGGAGCTTATAATAGGTTCTCTTCCATGAATGCCTTACTTATACTAATATAAAATTGTGAACTGGGAGGATTGAGAATGAAAATATTAGGAATTGCTGTTTCTCATGAAGCAAATGCTGCTCTTTTGATTGACAATGAAATTGTAGCTGCTGCTGCAGAGGAGCGCTTCACAAGACTTAAGATGGATATGAGATATCCTCAAAACGCCATTGAATTTTGTCTGAACCACGCCGGAGTGGAGCCGGGAGATCTGGATTATGTTGTTTTAGCAACTGAGAGGGATACCCCGGAGCAATTTATTGTAAATAGAATTGCCACTTTTTCTGTAGAAGATTTTGTCCGAGAGCAAAATGAATACTGGAAGCCCCTACTTTTTGAAGGCAAGAAAGTCCAGTACCTTGATGTGTTCAAAGACAAAATAAGGCACGACAATTACTACGATCTGTCAAAATTCATCAATTCTAATATGACTCAAGATGAGATCTACCAGGAATACTTGAAAACAAGGAAAGAGGCAATCGAAAAGCATTTGGGAATTGATCGGTCAAAGATAAAAACGGTGAAGCATGAACGGGCACACGCATATTATGGTTACTATGCAAATCCATTGAGAGACCGATGTTTGGTTATTACCGCTGAAGGTGCGGGCGAATATTCAAACAGCACTGTTAGCCTATTTGAAAATGGAGAGCTTAGGGAAATCAATCACACTAAGGAAAATCATATCGGTCACTTGTATAAATTCATTACATTACTCCTTGGAATGAAACCGACGCAACATGAATTCAAAGTGATGGGGCTTGCACCATATGCCAACGCCAAAGAAGAGGAAAAAGCCTTTAGGGTTTTCAAGGATTTGTTCACCTTGGACGGACTCAATATTAAATTAAAAAATGTGCCGGACGATTTCTACTTTTGGTTTCAAAAGAGGCTTGAAGGCTGTCGTTTCGACGGTATTGCGGGGGCACTGCAGAGAGCTGTCGGGGATATTATTGTTAAATGGGTAAAACAATGTTCCAATGAATTAAAGGTACCTAATGTCATCATTTCCGGTGGTGTTGCTCAGAATATAAAGGCGTGCCAAAGCATAGGTGAATTGGAAGCGGTCTCAAAGATATATGTAGCTCCTTCGACTGGAGATGGCTCTTTAGCCGTTGGCGGATGCTATTACATTCTAGATACAGAGTATGGTAAAAGAAAATTGGACAAAAAGGATATAAAACCCATTGATAATATTTACTTGGGATCGCAATACTCTGAAAGGGAAATTGACCGAGCAATAGCTGCTCAAAGCCTTCAAGAAAGATTTAATATTGTTAACAGACTTTCTATGGATGAAATCTGTGATCAACTTCTAAAAGACAAAGTAATCGCCAGATTTAGCGGGAGAATGGAATTTGGCCAGAGAGCACTGGGTAATCGTTCCATACTCGCAAACCCCGCCAATCCTAGGATGATCCGCAAGCTGAACACAAAGATCAAATTCAGGGATTTCTGGATGCCATTTACCCCAACCATTTTGGACAAATATGAGAAAGAATATATCCTCAATCCGAAGGGCCTTGAGAGTCCATATATGACAATTTCTTTTGACACTACTAAGAAATTTCAGAATTTGGCTCCTGCCGCCATTCATCCTGCCGATGATACGACCAGACCGCAAATTCTCAGAAAAGAAAAGAATCCAAGTTATTATGCACTGATTGAAAAGTTTTCTGAAAAATCAGGAACAGGGGCTATTTTGAATACGTCCATGAATCTTCATGGGGAGCCCATGGTTAACAGTCCAGCTGATGCTATTCATACCTTTTTAAGTTCTGGAGTTGACATCCTGCTGTTTGATCATGTCGCTATAGCACGAAGTAATGATTAATCCATATTCTGTGGAAGAGTTGGGTAAAACTTTTGTATTAATCTAAAGAGAGTGAGAGACAATTTTTTAAAAAGTGTAGTTAATAAAAACGCATATATTGAATTTGAGGAGAAACTTCAAAGCCTTGAAGAAGAACTTGTCGACTTTGAGTACAAAAAAGTATCGATTTTGGGGATTATGAAAATACCGATTTTTAGTTTTTATAAGGAACGGTATATGAGAGAAAATAAATATTCTTGGAATTTGAAAGACTCCTAAGGAATAGGGACATTTACACTACAGCACGGGCTAATTGGTGATAAATTAAACACACCGATTCCGTCCGACAAGATATTTGTATGGGGTGATTCCACAAAAAGGGAACTCAATTCTTTTGGGATATCAGATAAAAAGATAGTCATTTCGGGGCGACCGGGTTTAGAAGCTATCCTGAAAAACAACCTTAAAAATAAAGAAAAAATTAGGAGAGTTTTTTTTGAAAAATATGCTCATGGATTGGAGAAAACGATCGTTGTCGAAATCTAAAAGTGATTGCAAGCTCTGAATTCGGAATATGTGCGGCCCTCCAGGCTGCTGGATCTCGCTCGAAACTCCGATATTGTTTCTCTCCATGACCATCACACCCCCGTTACAGAGAATATGATTGACGATGAGTTTTTCAGATCCATGAAACAGGGGTCCTTTATAGTGAACACGGCCAGAGGGGTTATCATCGATGAAAAGGCGCTCCTTAGGGCTCTGGAATCTGGTCGAATTGCAGGTGCCGCTCTGGATGTTCTCTCAGATGAATATAATTCGGAATTTAGAAGCAAACTAAAAGACTCACCCATGGTCAGGTATGAGAAAAATCATGAAAATTTGATTATAACGCCCCACTACGGGGTCGCAACAATTGACGCATGGGAAAAAACACAGAAACGCGTAATTGAGCTTGTTATTGAAACTTTGAATAAAGCCGGAAAAAAATGGTTAAACGGAAATGTTTCATGAAATGTACTTATTGCAACTTATAGTAGTTTTAACCGGTATTTCAGAAATCAAAAAAAGGAGCAGAATATGTGGAAAGTAGACGATGATGATTTTAAAAAAATCTCTTCCTGGGGTCTTGAATCTAATCCTTTTCGCGCAATTGAAGATTTTTCAGAACGCAAGAAAGAACTAAGGTGGTTAAATCCTGAACATCGTGACCATTATGTCAGAATTATCCACAAACGACTAAAAAAAATGGGGAAAACAAAAGATGAGGAGGTCTTTGACAATTATTACAAGAAAGCCGAGGTGCCGATCGATAGAAGAAGGTGGGAATACCTAATGGCAAGAAAGTCTTGGTTTATTATGCCATTGGGATGGGAAACAATTGCTAAATACGGATCAAGTGTAATTGATCTGGGATGTGGTGATGGGGATACCATTCAGAGGCTAATAAATTATGTCAGCGAGTACTGGAAGATGAATTGCCATAACGACCGGACCCTTAAAATATATGGCATTGATATAAACGCGTCTAGAATTCAAAATGCAAAAAAACTAGTCAGATCATCAAATGCAAAAATAAGTTTCGATTTCAGGACCGCCGATGTTGCAGGCGAAGGTTTAGAATTTAAAGATCAATATTTTGATTTTGCCATCTCAACAGGCGTACTTGAAATTTTAGATGATGAAAGTTGTGATGAATTTATCAGAGAAATGTGTCGGATTACAAAAAAAGGAATATATATTGAAGATCTACTTGAAAAATTTCCGGGTGGCTTCCCCCGAGAAAATCTTAATGAGTGGTTAGAGAGAAATGGCTTTATAGTTATTAATAGATACGTTGTTTTTAGCGAACCGTTTGATGTCGATCACTTATCAGATCCTCAAAAATTGTGGCCCATAATGTTAGACCAAAATATTTGGGCCGAAAGAGTAGATAAAGAGAGAAGATAACGAGTTTGTTTCTTAGTTTTAATGTACATTGACTTGGATCGCGTAAGTGGGATGAAAAAAACATCAAATTATTTAGACGAAATTGACAAAAAATTAGAGCAGTTAAAAAAAGAACTGAGAGACATAAAGTATCGGAACATAGATACTTACGGAATTATGAAGATACCAATTTGGATGTTGCTTAGAGCACGCTATTTGTTACCGCACCAAACGGTTCGCAGTAAATTTAAGGAATTTTTGTGGTTTATTAAAGAACTGACTAGATTGATAATTTATAAAAAAGGTTGCTCCAATTTAAGTTCGAATGAGCCAAGAAAACATGTTATTTTTATTCTGGACCACGATCAGCCAACTTTTCTAAAAATGCAATTTGATCTCATGAAAAAATTTGATTGTGAATCTTTAACCATTATTACATTTGATAAAGGTCTTTATCCTAGGAACAAGAGTCAATTTAAAAATGTCTATTACACGGGAGAATTCGAACAGACAATCCATCTTACGCTATCGCATTTGAAAACCGCATTGAAATTTATCAGAGAAATTCCTATCATTCGAAAAGAAAACTTGTTATTCAAGCTCAGATGCTGTCGTGATTTGTTGATCGCTATGAAATGGATTGATTTTTATCATAACTATTTGGATATAAATGCACATAAAGCGATAGTTACTCTTAGTGATCTCCACTGCCATGAAAATGTAATTACCAATGTTGGAAATATCAAAGGTGTTAAAACATTTTCATTACAACATGGGTTGGTTAGTGCCAATGATATTCCCGTTTCTTCAGACAGAATATTTGTGTGGGGCGAGAAAACGAAAAGAGAACTGGTGAAATACGATGTGCCGGAGGAAAAGGTCGTAGTAGCAGGCTATCCTAGTCTAGATAAAATCTTAAGAAAATATTCTGAAAAAAAAGAAATTATTAAACAATCTTATTTTAAGCAATATAGCCAAGGTGTGAAAAAACCTATTGTTACCTATATAGCTGGAAACTTTGGACCCGACGAAGAAAGCAAGCTTTTTGAAAGTTTTTTGAGTATATCTGATCTTGATATTCTTCCAGTGGTTAAGCTTAAAGCAACTCTCGGAAATAAGCAGATAGAATTATATAAGCAGCGGATTAGAAGGCTTCCACATAAACATAACATCTGCTTGAGGATAAATTCAGATCTACATGAAATTTTAACTGCGACTGATATTTTAGTGGGGTTTGTGTCTAGTGTTGTTGTGGAGGCACTCCCCTTTTCTGTAATCTGTGTTGTTCTTGATCTATTTGATTATATCGATTTGAAAACCATGTTGCCGCATTATAGTGATTGTCAAGTTGTCCATAATGATCGAGAACTTCGTGAATTGATTGGCAGAATCATCAGTGATCCTGGCTACTGTTCTATGCTGAAAAATAATTCTCTTAGTAATTCAAAAAAGTATTTCAACAATTCAATTGACGGAGATGCTTCACAAATTATTCACGATTATATTAACGCGTTTGTAGAAAAGTCGAATGATCTATAAGGTTGAGATTATGACATCTATGCGCAAGAGAATTTTAAAATATTCTATATTCATGGGCTTAGCCGGTATTATGTTTATAGGTTTTGCCTACATATATTTTAACAATCAATATTTATACTATGCGTATCGGATTGCGGAAAAATTGCATTTTTCTGCTAAAACAATGGATAAATTGCACTACCTGATCAACGAAATAGATATTATCCGTCCATTAATAAGACCTGACCTGAAAGAAAGTGATGTTGTTGATTTAATTTTGTCGCGGTCTGATGTAAAAGACATAAGTTCCCAAATAGAGAGATTCAAAAAAATAGGGTTCATGAAGGACAGTTTGAAGAACTGGCGTCAGGCGAAAATCCTAATAGCGGGGAAAGCGGAAAATATAAAATATAAATTACACGGCACGAGTACCGCACCGTTGAGAAAAGGAGGTTTTTCGTTAAAGATAAAGCACGATAAAAGCGGTCTGTACAGAAATAATATGCGGCGCTTTAATCTGATTACATCATTTGATGAAATGGGATCGCCGACGATTGCGATTAACCGCATTGCATCACATAACCAATTGATTGCACCATTCGGCCGTATGGTTTCTCTTCGGATCAACGGTGTCAATATGGGGCTATATTATCTTGTGGAAGATCACAAAAAAGATTGGATGGAAAAATATCATAAAATTACAAATTATAGCATAATAAAAGCCAATGACGACTGGGATAAAAAGATTTTTGGCCACACCTCAGAACTTGACTTGCATCCTGGAAATCAAGAACTGTCCGGAACATCAGAAAGAAGTGATATCGCTTTAGGAATGTTTGCAGTGCTGGCAAAAGCCATTAAGGAAGCTAATCTTTCGGAGACTAAAAGGTTGATCGATGAAGATTACATGGCAAGATTTACGGCGCTTGGAGCCATATTTAATGATATTCATTTTATCACCGGGGATAATATTCGATATATATATGATTTTACAAAGGGAAAGTTTTACATTTTATACAGACAGGAAGATACGATTGTAAGACCTGAGTATTATGACATTCCATCCTTTAATAAAATGTGGTTTAACTCGCAGGGAAAATACTACAACAATGAGATCACCCACAAATTGTTCAGACTTCTAATCAGAGACGGTGAATTCAGGGCAAGGCGAGATCGTTATCTTTGGAAGTTCGTTTCGGACACCGAGCCCTTTTTTAATATGGCCAATGAAGCCTTTTCCGAAAATTATCCGGTGGTGCTTAACACCAACTACCCGCGACGTAAATATAGATATAATGAATGGCTCTTTTATAAACGCTTTACCAAAACAACTGAACTTGCCGTGAACTATATCGAGTACGCAAAAGATTATGTGACATTAGATAGCAGTAGTGCAAAAAATATTTTGACAGTTGTTACTGATTCTTACCAACCGGTCGCATTGACAGAAATAATTTATGAAGATAACGAAATTGAAAAAACTATTCCCGTCCATTACCGGATTAGCGCCAACAATCTTGATGCCGATCTCGGTTTGATCCATAAAGACAATCAATTTATTATTAAAGAAACCAATTATCCGATAATGAAACTGAAATTCAAGAATTTAACGACCGGCAAGATCATAAACGATCAGCAAGTTTATTTTAACAAAATAAGTCATATGCGTTATGGGGACCGAGAAAGCATGGGAACGTGTCTCACTGACAATGGCATCAATTATATTTTTAAAGATGGCTTGTTAAAAATCAATCAGGGGCAATACGAAATTAAATCGGACATTGTTACTCCTGATAACACTACCGTTGAGATCGCCGCGGGCACGGTATTTTTGATGGATCCGCAGATTTCCATTCTGATACGGGGGAACTTAATAGCATTGGGTGCTGCTGATTCTCCAATAATTGTAAAGAATAATAGTGATACCCCGTTTGGGTCGTTTGCCGTGGTTGGCGACGATTTGTCAAGGACTGTTATTCAGCATTTTAAGATTTCAGGTGGTGGAGAAGCACTCGTTGAAGGCATTCACATTACAGGACAATTGGCGATTCATGGGGGCGAGGTGGAGCTTGACCATATTGTTGTCAGTCAAAGTAATTCAGACGATGGATTGAACGTTAAAAATGGTAACATAGTTATAAAAAATTCAATTTTTAAAAGTAATATCGCTGATCAGATCGACCTTGATTTTTGTAAAGGCAGGATTGTTGATAGTGTGTTTATCGGTTCAGGAGACGATGTTAACGGTGATGGACTCGACGTCAGCGGGACTAAGGCACAGGTTACGGGAAATAAGTTTAATAATTTCCCGGATAAAGCGATCAGTGTCGGTGAACAATCAACCCTTTTGATTACAGATAATAAATTCACCCAAAATACAACCGCAATCGCCGTAAAAGATGGTTCTTTTGCCTATTCATTTGACAATACATTTGATAAAAATAAAAAGGATTACAATCTTTTTTTGAAAAAGAAATTCTACAATCTTCCGAATCTCTACATTGATAAAGAGCCGGAGGAGAATCGTATCGAACTTGTCAAAGGCAATTTATTTGTTCGGGATACCGAGGCGTTAAGAAAATTATACTTTAATGAATAATGATAATGTAAGGCGTGGAGAGTTTAAATATTTTATCTCCAACCATGATATAGCTATTCTGAGACAGAGTTTGAAGGAACTTATGTGTATTGATAAGAATTCAAGCCTGACGACCAGCAGATATACGATTACAAGCCTCTATTTTGATACACCTTTTGACACCGCTCTTGAAGAAAAACTCTCCGGGATCATCAATCGAAAAAAATACCGGATCAGAACATACAACAACAATGACAAGGTTATAAAATTTGAAACCAAGACTAAAGCAAACACAACTATATTTAAAGAGAGCGAATTGATATCAAGAAAAACCGCCGAAAATATAATCTCAGGGGATTACAGGGATTTATTAAACAGCTCCAGTCAATATCTGAAAAAAACCTATGCTATGCTTTCATTGAAGAAATACCGACCGGTAGTCATTGTTGAATATGATCGCGAGGCGTATACACTTCCCTTTGGCAATACAAGAATTACATTTGATTTGAATCTGCGGACCTACAACAGCGAAATAAATATATTCGAGTTGCGCACCGGTTCCATACCGGTTCTTTTAGTTGATAAACAGATAATGGAGATTAAATTCGATCACTTTCTACCGACTTACCTAAAAGCAATATTAGGTAGGATGAGTGTTGAACATTCCGCGATAAGCAAATATACATTGTGCCGACGCTTTATAAAAACCTCAACCTGGCAGGACAACTAGAAAGCTCAAAGATATGGAAAAGACTTTAAGTTTCAAGGACATAATAGACTCAAGCATAATGCATTTAAAAACAGGTGCTGCCATATCCTTAACTGATATTGTAGTCGCCCTTGTGGTTAGTCTGATTTGCGCATTAATAATTCATTTGACCTACAGATTCACGTTTCAGGGTGTTGTATACCAAAAAAGCTTCAACATATCAATTGTTATGGCTTCACTCATCACTACCAGCATTATCATGGTAATTAGTGGTAATTTAGTGCTTTCCTTAGGTATGGTGGGAGCCCTGTCAATTGTCCGTTTTCGCACAGCCCTTAAGGACCCGCTCGATATCATTTTCATCTTCTGGGCCATTTCAGCCGGAATAGCCAATGGGGTGGCTAATTTTAAACTGTCAATTACGGCGAGTCTATTTTTTGCCCTGGTTATGTTCATTTTCAGCAAAATGAAACTTATTTCCGCGCCTTTTTTATTAATCGTTAAATACGAAGCCGCCGCAGAGAAACTAGTCATTGATACGATCACATCAAATAGTCGGAGATTTAGTATCAAGACCAAGACTATTAAAAATGGATTGATTGAATTGACCTCTGAGGTGCGTTTGCGTGATAATGACCACAGCTTGTTGAACACTCTCGACAGTAATGATCAAATTAAGGAAACTGCTTTACTCGCCTATACAGGCGATTTGTCAAATGTTTAGAAATAGTTCTTACAAACAGATTTTTCAGACCTATTTATTCAAAAACAAACTTCTTGGCAACAGCGCCATTTATATGGCGGGGAATATTTTAAGCCAGGCAATTGCTTTTTTCGCTCTGCCTGTTTTTACAAGGTATCTGACCAAGGCGGATTACGGCATATTAAGCTACACCGGTTCAGTCACTTCTTTTCTTCTCGTCATATCTACATTATCACTTCATTCATTTATTTTAAAATACTATTTTGAGAGGCAGACCGAAAAAGAAAGAAAGGAACTATTCGGCACCATATTTCTTTTTCTAATGGTTTTTAACCTTGCGCTTTTATACATAGAGTTTCAAGTATTTCCTCATTTGCTGAAATGGTTTCATATTCAAATTCCCTTTTACCCATATTTTGCGATTGCTCTGGTGATTAATTTCCTTCAAATAGCACCAATAATACCACTGACTTACTTCCGGGTAACAAAAAAGGCATGGGGCTATTTTTGGCTGACATCATCCCAGGCGATTTTAGGGATACTGTTCGGTTTGATACTGGTTATCGGTAGCGATATGGGCGTGATGGGACGTTTTTACGGTAGTTTGTATTCAAATATTATTTCTCTGATTGTCTGCATAATTATTATTATCAAGGTATCGCGGATCTCCTTTAACTTCAATACGATCAAAAAGAGTCTAAAGTTTTCTTTACCGCTTCTTCCCGGGGGTTTTGCTGGCATTGCAATTGCATCGATGGACAGAATTATACTGGAACGGTATGTGTCTCTTTCCCAATTGGGGATTTACTCGGTTGGGGTTACCCTTGGCACAAGCCTGTTGATTATAGTAAGAAGTTTCTATCTAGCGGTTGAGCCAGAAGTTTACGAATTATATAATCAAGAAGGATTTGACGAGAAGATTGTCAGGTTAAAAAATAATTTGTTGTATGTCATTTTATGTATCGGATGCATAATAATTATATTTTCCAGGGAAATTGTATCAATTGTTGCTTCGGAGAGGTTTTATGAAAGTTATACAATTATTCCATTTTTTGTGACCGGTACCATCTTTCGCGGGGCTGAAATACTGGTCGGGATAACACTGTTTGCAATGAATAAGACGATATACCAGCCGATTATTGTCGGAGTTGCTCTCCTATTTAATGTAGTCGGAAATCTGATATTCATCCCTCTGATGGGGATAATGGGAGCAGCTTTTGCTTCGACTTTGGCTTTTATGATTATGCTTATGGTATCGGTCTACATTACAAGCAAATTTTCGGAAATTAGTTGGAACTGTTTAAGAGATACATTCCTTATTGTGATATCCTGCGGAATCAGCACTCTTATCATGAATATACAAATAGGGATTTTGATTGTTACTGTGCTGGTGAAGGCAATATTTGCTGTGTTTATTTTTTTTATAGCTTTGTATTTTTTCAGAAAAAACATGATCGGACTTACCAGCGAAAGTCCATTTTAAAAAGCACACTTGCCATATATCCCAGGTTCCGGACTCATAAAAGATAAATAAATTATATCAAACAGTTGCGGGATAAGTTTCTGAGACTACACTCTCTGACAAGGCCTTAATTTTATTGACTTGAGAAGACATGAGACATTCCAATTTTTTCCAATATGTTTTTTGTCTCCTTCGGTAATTCAACCGATTTTGTAGCGCTTTGACCGGAGATGGGGTCAAAAAGGGTTACAAAGTCGATGTTCTTAAACGGAGCATAGAGTTCTTTAGAATTTAGATAATCTTTTTCACCGGCACTTTTTCTTTGATTTGCGTGAAATTTGTTCAAAAAGTAAGCTAGTATGCAGATCGTATAAACTGCTTTGACATGCTTTTCAGTGTTTACAAAAAAAGGTCTGATTTTAAGAAATGACTTCACGTTTTTGAATACATCTTCAATCTTTGTTTTGTTGCGGTATGCGCCTATGACTTTGCTGGGACTAATTTTAAATCCGCGTCCCTGTCTTTCGATGTGGTTAGTAATAAAAACACAGACACCGTCAAGCAGTTTGTCGGCCACAATGATATCGGCCTTCTTATTCACTTGGACTCTAAAGCTTTCAACGCTCTTTACAGTGCCGTTCTTCAACTGTTTTTTAACAACAAGCGGATACAGGACTGGATCCTCATAGTACTTTTTAATCTTAAGCCGTTTTAACTCGTTAAGTACGCGGCCTTCAGTCGCCTGACGTTTTCTGTCCCTTTGGGCATGTTTTAGAGCTTTGTTTTCGTTTTTCAAATAGACTTCAAAAAAGTCAATCTTCTCTTTACGGTTTTGACGGTCCTCGACAAATAAAGTTGGATTAAAGCCGACGATAAAACGTTTATCGTCGATTACGCCGTGGTCATAAAAATAAAGCTGATCATCATATTTTTTAAACCCGTCAGGCTTTGGGGCTACATCGTTGGTGGATATCTTTTTAAACGGGTCTAAATCGATACCACAACCAGCAATCTGATTGCGGTCTAACGCCGAGATGTATTTCATCTTTGCTTCTTTAATCAACTGGGCATTGTTATCAGAGATGATCCCACGATCAAAGACCAGCGTGACATTGGCACCGCTTAACTTAAAGCGTGTTTTGCAGGCATTGATATTTGTTTTAAGTGTTTTGACTTCAGCCCTGTTACCGGGAAATACGTCCCACTTAAAGGGGTATCCCTCATTGTTGATTAAAACCCCCAATAACACCTGGCGTCTGCCTCGGCATTCGATTTTGCCTTTACCAAAGGCGGACAATTTGCAGGTATAGCCAACAAAGTATGATGTGCTCAGATCATAATCGATGTATTGATAAGACGCAGAATTTTGTAAATACGTCTGTTTAAAAAGGTAGTTCTCAATGGCAAAATGATTTTGATGAATTTTATCCAGTTCATAATAGATTTTATCATCATTTAATCCACCCAGCTCGGTATTGAGTACTTGGGCTAAGGCATTTTGTTTTGCCCATTTGGGTACCGAATAATGCGAGCACGGGTCGGTACAGCGATTAATCGTTAATATTTTGGCCAAAAGCGGTGTTGAAAGCGGGCTGTCTGAAATTTCATAATCGAACGCCTGATCCAACTGCCAATAATTCCACAACTCGTTGACCACAGCGATATCCAGATAGGCTTTGCTGTCTTTGACTACAATATGCTTTAGTTGTGTTATGACTTGGTCTTGGCCTTTTGCAACTTTTAAGACCAACTTGATTTGTTCTGCCTGCTTATCAGTGAGCTTTCCAACAGGCCAAATGGTTCGTTTTTTTACCTTTTTGCCTTCCCGATAAGATTCGGCAATGGCATAAGATTTATATTTTTTACCTTTGTACGTTGAGAAGCTGTAACTTAAATGCATAATGCAGCCCTTTCATTTATTAGACTACATTAATATTTAAAAATGAGCTTGTCAACCTATATTTTTATGGATATATAAAAGAATATTTATGATAAGCACCATTTTGTTCTGCGACTACATAATTTGATTAAATCGTGCGAGCCTCTATAATTCAAGGATTTTTCAAAAAATGTTCCGGAATAGGGGTTATATCTATCAAAAATACTTAAGGGGATTAATTAAGGATAATGATGAGATGATTTTTCAAACCTGCCCTATTTGTAAATCGAATTATATCGAAACATTTACAACTACCTGGGACAGACATTATGGATTTTTTGACAAAATTTACAATGTAGATATCTGTAAAAATTGTTCTTTACTATTTTTGAATCCAATGATTCAGAATGAAGAATTGCATAGCATGTATGATGAGGATACTTATTACAGCTATCAAGCATTTAATTTGAACCAGACAGACAAATTTGGATATTTAAAACCCATTTTAAGGTTTTTCAGGGGATTGTTATTCGGTTACTACAGTAAAGATCCTATCTTTGATAAAGAGAAAGGCAAAAGATTTTTAGATATAGGCTGCGGGAGCGGTTCTACTCTTTACGACATGAAGCAAAAAGGATGGGTTGTCAGTGGCGTGGAAATTGGAAAGATCGGAACGAAAATAGGTAACGAGTTTGAGTTAAATATTTTTAACGGTACATTGTTAGAGGCCAATTTTAAACCGAATTATTTTGACTACATTAGGATTAATCATACTTTTGAGCATTTAACTAATCCCGTAGAAACCATGAGTGAAATAAATAGAATATGCAAAAAAAGGGGTAAGATTTTTATCGGTGTTCCCAACGTGAATAGTCTACCATTTCTCTTGTTTAAAAAGTACTGGTATTATATTGGTGTTCCGTTTCACCCTTATAATTACAATGTTGAAAATTTATCATTACTTTTAAGAAAAAACAGTTTTAAAATACTTAATATTAGATTTGTAGGTAGTTGGCTGGGCATTGTAGGGAGCATTCAGATCTTGCTTAATTCTAAAAGCAGAGAAGTGAGTTCGGAAGGGAATTTTAACAATATTGTCACGAGAGTTTTGTTTCAGCAACTTGCAAGGTTATTAAATTTGTTTCGTATGGGTGATTGTATCGAAATAATTGCCCAAAAATAGATTGAAAGCTAAACGGTTCTTGAAAAGTGCATTGTAAAAAAATGGTTGATAAACTTTTTCTATTCCTGAAAATGTCTGTACGAGAGAAAATTATATTTATGAGTATGTATTTTTACAGGTTAAGGACTAATGTGCTCTACAGGCATTTTTGCAAGAGAATGGGGTCAAGGGTAAATATTATTAAACCGATTAAGATAATTCCGGAATGTATAAGTTTTGGAAATGACGTGACAATATTATATCACGGTCGTATTGAAGGAATCACTGAATACGCTGGAAGAAGATATAACCCGAATATTGTTTTTGAAGATGAGGTAAAGGTACAGCAAAATCTCCATTTAACATGTGCTGAGGAAATAATTATAGGAAGTAATACTGCCATTGCTGCAAATGTCACAATAACTGATATTAACCATAGGTATGAAGATGTACATATTCCTCCTGAAAAACAGCCCCTCGAAACCTCCAAAGTAATGATAGGGGCAAATTGTAAAATTTACAATAATACGGTTATCTTACCCGGTACAAATCTCGGCCGACATAACATTGTAGGTGCAAATTCTGTTGTTGCGGGGGAGTTTCCCGACTATTGCGTGATAGGAGGCGCTCCGGCTAAAATAATCATAAATTACAATTTTGATACAAGGACCTGGGAAAAAGTTGCGAATAGATGATTTTTTTACGGGAATGTTTCAATAAATTTACTATGGAAAAAGAGGAATTGATTTTTCAAGATTGTTCCATTTGCAAATCGATTCTTATTGAGGAATTTACAAGTATCTGAGACAGAAATTTTAGATACTTTGACAAATATTACGATGTATTGTTTTGTGACAAATTATCTAAAAATTTAATATTTTATAAACTGTGTGATAGAAAGAGGGGAATTGTCGATGACTAAAAATGTGTTGGTTACCGGTGGCGCGGGTTTTATCGGATCCTTTATAGTAGATGCTCTGGTGGAAAGGGGACATAATGTGCGCATTTTTGACAACCTTGAGCCTCAGGTTCATGGTTCAGCGCAGAAGAAGCCGGATTACCTGAATCCAGAAGCTGAGTTCATCCAAGGTGATGTCCGGGACCGTGATTCTTTTGTCAGGGCAATTAAAGATGTAGAAGTGTTGTTTCATGAGGCAGCGATTGTAGGCGTGGGGCAATCAATGTACCAAGTGAGGAAGTACGTGGAAACCAATACTCTCGGTATTGCCAACCTTCTTGACATCATCGCAAACGGGGATTGTAACAGGCTTGAGAAAATGATTATTCCATCTTCCATGTCTGTTTACGGAGAAGGGGCCTACAATTGTGATGTGTGTGGTACTGTGTATCCCTCTGAGCGGACCCTTGAAATGTTTCAAAAAAAACAGTGGAATCCCTTCTGTCCCTTATGTGGCGAATCGATCAGCCCCAGGCCTGTATCAGAAGAGAAACCGCTTGCCCCGACAAGTGTCTATGCTATTACCAAGCGTGACCATGAGGAGTTAGCCTTGTCAGTAGGCAAGTCCTATGGCATATCTACATTCGCCTTGCGGTTTTTTAACGTTTATGGACCTCGCCAAGCTCTTAGCAACCCCTACACCGGGGTAGCCGCTATTTTCTGCGGCAATCTTTTGCGGGGAAAGCCTCCTCTAATTTACGAAGACGGTCGCCAGATGCGAGACTTTGTGCATATCAGTGATATTGTTCGTGCAAATCTTATGTGTATGGAGCAAAGTGAGAATCAATACGGCTCTTACAATGTAGGAAGCGGTGACCAGATAACAATTCTTGACTTAGCCAGACTTTTGATCAGAGAGATGGGAGTAATTATCGAACCACTGGTTACGAACAAATTCCGAGTGGGAGACATTCGCCACTGTTACGCTGATATCTCTTGCATCATTAAGGAGCTTAACTGGAAGCCGAAGGTTAGATTGAACGAGGGCATAAGCGATCTTATTGGTTGGGTAGCAAGACAAACGCCCATGGAAGAAGTCGGCGACGCGATGAAGGAACTATTAGTAAAAGGTTTAGCCCAATGAACGAAGAATCAAGAATTCTTGGTAAAAAACTATTGCTGATGGCTGTGCATTTTCCCCCGTCAATCGGAGGGAGTCCGACTCTGCTGCACAATATTTTTCGGTATTTTCCGGCTGGCAGCTATGCTGCAGTTACACAAAATGAAGGAACTTTTGATCCGAATAGTCGATTGCCATGTAAATCTTATTCAATTCCAAAGTTCCCATTTGTTCGGTTTATGCAGCGTATCGATGCCCATGCGTGGCCGTTACTAATTCCGTTTGTGGAGAGGACAGCTTTCAGGGCCCAGGTAAAAGAAAATGCTCAAGCCATTTTTCTTAATCTTCCGGATGGTAAGTTCTTAATAGCCGGCTGGCGCTTAGCCAAAAAACTATCACTGCCATATTACGTTTTCCTCCATGATCTGTGGGAGGAAAATGAGAAACCCATAAATGCTTGGTTTGCGCGACGTTTCGAAAAGCAAATTCTCAAGGAAGCCAAAACTGTCTTCACGATCAACGACATGGCCCGAAGATACTATCTTGAAAAGCATGGTGTGCATTCAAAAATTCTCTTGCACACTATTGATCCTGAATTTACGAAGATGCCGGCACGCACCAGACCGAAATGGAAACCTGGCAAAACATTTCGTATTGTAACCAGTGGGTCTATTTATGTCGATATGAACCTCGATGCCCTACTGTCTCTAAATCAGGCTCTGGCGGCGCATCCCAATGAACGGGTGGAATTGCGAATCCTTACAGCGGCGATGGAGCAGTCACTCCGGGACGAGTTTCGCGATCCGCGGATCAAAATAAAATCATGTACAAAGCAGGAAGTATGGCAAGAGCTGACAGACGCAGATCTGCTTTACGTACCACTGGCCTTTCGACCCCGCAGTGCTGCGGAAATCGAAACGGTTTTCCCTACAAAAATTACTGAATACGCTCTGGCCGGCGTACCGATTCTTGTACACGGCCCCGCCCACTGTTACACTGTCGATTACGCTCGACAAAAGAAATGGGCTTATACCGTTTACCGGCCGGCCCATGAATCACTATGGGAGGGGGTAGTACGAATCCGAGATAATGCAGCTTTGAGAGAACGGCTTGCTAGCGCCGGCAGAAAAATAGTCAAGGAGCGATACGCCGCGGATATCTCCCGATGGTTACAACAGGAACTTGGTGTTATCCCGTGGGGGTGATAATCCGATACAAGGAAATAGTATAAATATTCCATTATTGCAGCGTTCCTTTTTTGTTTCGGCCTATACAATATTAGAGAGCAAAAATGCCATTATCGAGAAGCAAAGTACCTAACGTATTTTTAGCGAACTTTTTGATATTGATCGCTTTGGGTGTCATATTAGTTTCAGAAAATAGCCTACTCATAGTTACTGTTGCAATTGCGAGTTTTCTTATTTTCATGTTGCACATCAATAAACCGGAGTTCAGCCTCTATTTATTTTTGTTCCTCCTGCCCTGGATCCCATATGTCTCTGTCGGGACATTTAAAATTTGGCCAATCGTCGGAGCAGTAGTGATATTCAGCTATCTGGTCTGGATACTTATGGCGGGATTAAAGATCCGACACATGGAAGGCTGTCTAAAATATTTTCTTGTGTTTTATGGTATCCTGTTTATATCTTTTCTAGTAAATGGCCCATATCCTAGAACCGGTTATGTTTTTCGACAATATTTTGAATTGCTGGCCCTTTTTTTTCTTATAACCCAAATCATGAATAATTTCATTCATATTAAGAACCTAATATGGGTAATGATACTTATGCAATGCTGTAATGCTGCTACCTTGTGGCTGCAACGCTTTGCTATAATTTCCCAATTTTACTTTTTTGATGTTGATTTAGGAAACAGATTAGGCGGAAACTTCGGTAATCCCAACGTGGCAGCATTTAATCTCAACTGCGCATTACCTCTAATTATGTTTCTCTTTTATGAGCACAAAGCTAATTTCAAGATCCGTACTACTCTGATAATACTATTTGTATTTATCATTGTAGCTATCGTATTTACTATTTCGCTTACTGGTATGATCGGATTAACCGTTGCCATTTTTGCATCTATTTACTTTATTAATCCACGGATGAACAAACCGCGTTTGCGGTATTTAATTATTGCATTTTGTTTTGGATTGGGTACATTCTTTGTTTTGTTTAGCTTACCCCAATACCGGACACGAATCGAGATGAAGATTAGTAAGTTTGACAATGAGGACCTGGTAAATCAGTCACGGATTGGCAGGTGGATAGGCTCTGCCCGTGTAATCGCAGAAAATCCTATGTTTGGAACCGGACCGGGAAGTAGTAAAGCGGCCATGACACGTATGACTGGATATATAGGTGGGCCTCATAGTACATTTCTTTATGTTGGTCTGGAGGGGGGATTGCCTGGTATGGGTTTTTTTATACTATTTTTTGGAAAGCCTCTTCGAAAACTTTGGCGTAGATACAAAAAGTACAGGTACACATATGTAAATCGAGAGATAATGTTACTTTATGGTACGAGTATAGCTCTGTTTTGTGTTATTTTTGTTGGAAGTCTTATACGAAGCGCTCAGCGCGATATCATAGTATGGATATCTCTAGGACTGGTGATTTCTTTGTTGAGAATTGATAGATCGAGATGGAATATGCCGGTCTGATTCTTACCTAATCTCTGTATTGATTACTTCTCTAAAACATAACTTCACTGTTCCATAACAATCCTAATAGCCATTGATATCACTTTCATACGAAAATTTTAACGTGATATTATATAATGAACATTTAGAAAGCATCAAAATGCATAGGAAGAGGGAACCAGGACATTGCTCCTCACAATAATAATCCTGATAATATCAATAATGGCAACATCGCCGGCGGATGCTGAGTTTCAGGATCTTGGGATCCCCGTTAGGAAAGCCGGGCTAATGGGGATTCTGCCGGGTCCTGACAATAAAGGTGAAATAACTAAATTATATTTCAGTTTTTATCAGGATAAAGGAACTCTTTTCCTCCTTCAAATAGATCCACTGACGGACGAGACGAAACAATTCGAAGCACCCGTGGGTGCAGGGGCCTATGCTTTTATCATTGGCCCGGATAATAAAATATACCTTGGCACTTGGGAAGGTGGACATATACTTCGTTTTGACCCTAAGCAGGAAGACAAGGGTATTGAAGTTTTAGGTAAGCCGTCTAAAACAGACTCATATATTTGGATGTTTACGATTGGCAAAGATGGCAAGCTTTATGGCGGTACATCAGGTAATGCGGGATTAATTTCTTATGATCCCGAAAAAAACGAAATGCAGGATTTAGGCCGCATGGACCCTACGGAACAATATAATCGAAAGGTTGCCACCGGTGAAAACGGATGGATATATTGTGGTATTGGTTTAGTTAGGGCCAGTATTGTGGCTTACAACCCATTGACAGGCAGACATCAGTTAGCCATTCCCGAACATATTATAAACCAGACTGTCAGCGGCACTTTCGGTGCAGTTTGGAATGGAGTGGATGGCCGTGCCTATGGACGTCTAGATTATGGAAGTTCCGATAGGGTAGATAGTCATTACTATTTACTTAAAGATGGAAAAGCAAAGGAAATAAGGGAGAAAGATGCGGTTTTAAATGCACCTAAAACACTCAACGGACATGTTTGGAGATATTTGAGAAATGAGCTGGCAGACCAACTAATAGAAACAAGAATGCTAAAAGATGGCTATATTCTTTCCGATGCAAGTGAAGATGGATGGTACACGCTTTATCATCCAGAGACGAAAAGTACCTTGAGAAAAACTTTCCAATATACTTCCGGAGGCTTACGAATTTTTACATTAGGACAGTCTGCTGATGGTATCATCTACGGCGGCACGGCACTACCGTTGCAATTTTTCTGGTATAATCCAAAGACAGGAGTTACGGATAACCCGGGTAATCCTACGAGTGTGAATGGTCAGATTCATTCATTCGCTAGTTTGAACGATAAGTTGTACATCGGCGCTTATCCGCATGCTTGGCTTTCAATTTATGATATCGATAAACAATGGAATTACGGTACGATGCCTGAGAATAACCCCTATGGATTCGGTCCGATCGGAGATGGACACATGCGACCGCAGGCAATGATTGCAGGTAGGGATGGACGATTGTATATTGGAAGCATTCCTTCATATGGACAATTTGGAGGCGCCTTGGGTGTATACGATCCCAAAAAAGAAGCTGTTGTTGAAAACTACAGACATTTGATACCCAATCAATCCATTGTTGCGTTAACCCAAGAGCCAGTGAGTGGTTTTATTTTTGGGTTGAGTTACGTTATTGGTGGCGGAGGGACAAATCCAATCGAAAAGGATGCCCACCTTTTCGCGTGGGACCCTATAAAGCAAAAAAAAGTCCTCGATATTGCCCCTTTCCCCGGACGCGGTCGAACCTATTCAATTACTAACGCCGATAGGAAAATTTTTGCAATATTCGGAGACCCTTGGGTTCTTTTGGTTTATGATACTGTTAAACGGGAGATCGTTCACAGAGCTGAAATAAATAAATCATTTGGCCGACCACTGGTAAACTCACTTGGACAGCATACGGATGGTCTCATCTACGGCTTGGCAGATTACGTTATATTTACCATTAACCCGAAGACATACGAAGTACGGGAATTTGCCCGGACGGGACCAAGACCGAACAGAGTGCTTACTTGTGGTTGGGCCATAAATGACACCGGTATATATTTCGGCTCAGATGCTCATTTGATGCGTTGGAAATGGTAGTTACAAATATTCTTATTACTGTCATATTGGTCCGACTGTGTGGTCGATAAATTCAGAAGTTACTTTAACCTTTAACAAGAGTGGACAATGTGCGGAATATGCGGCATATATAAAAAAGGCGATGGCGAAATTGCCCCGGAGCTTATAGTTAAAATGCGGGATGTCATGAAAAATCGTGGGCCGGATGATGCGGGTTTGTATGTTGCACCGCACATTGGACTCGGGCATCGGCGATTGAGCATTATTGATCTATCGCCCCTGGGCCGCCAACCTATGTGCAATGAGGATGAAACGATATGGATAGTGCTCAATGGAGAAATATATAACTTCCCGCGGTTGCGCGATGAACTGATTGAAAAGGGACATACCTTTCGGTCCAGAACGGACACCGAAGTCCTTATTCATGGATATGAGGAGTGGGGACTCGAAAAGCTTCTAAAAAAAATTAATGGGATGTTTGCCATTGCAATATGGGATAGTGAAAATGAAGAATTGATTCTTGTCCGTGACAGACTTGGCGTTAAACCCTTATTTTATATGGAACTACATGGGAAAGTGTATTTTTCTTCTGATATTAAATCTATTTGGCTGGCATACGATAGGGAGCTGACCCTAAACCATGTCGCCGTGGACAGTTACCTGTACACATGTTGCATATCCCAAGAATATTCAATCTTTGAGGAAGTTAAAACTTACTTTCCGCGCATAAAAAATGCCATTTTTTCGAATTTATTTTTACTACTCAGCCGAGCTCCAGTATTTGTTCTCTTCAATATTTAACAGACTCAATATCAGTTTTTGATCATCATTTAAGCTATCTTTAAACGTTTCGACTATCTTTGAGTTATCTATTATTTTATAAGTACTAATATTTTCAAAACGATCGATAATCTTACTAGTCGTCGGATGATTGGCTTCGCGTTGTTCCGGATAAACTCTAATTGCTTCAATTTTGTTCTCTTTCATCTTATTTCGCACTTCGCGTTCTATCAATGCTTGAACAACTAGAGCGATAAAAAATCCGAACATATTAGCTTCTATGCGTTCTCATTGCTGTCCAAAATAAATTGAAAATCAAATACTGCCTTTAATAATAACAGGCAGTTATAAACGCGAAATTGGTGATTTCGAAATCAGGTTATGCCTTTTAAAGTGGATGCTGTCCAAAACCCACG
>Ga0209791_1000059_pt1 | contig 74794 bp, 59 predicted proteins | sample WorMetTyACAVOLI1_FD_187422 | JGI IMG/M metagenome (GOLD analysis project Ga0209791, IMG submission 187422) | Marine gutless worms symbiont microbial communities from Max Planck institute for Marine Microbiology, Germany - Olavius algarvensis... ... | reverse complement strand
TAGAACTGGGCACCGCCGTAAAAAGTAAAGCGATAATCCAGCACGTTATTGGCGGTTTCCTCATCCGCCCATGCGCCCGTAAAACCCAACCAGCAAACAAATACCATGCAAATGCTTATTACTTTCATTCAGCTACCCTCCTGTCTGCATTAAATTTAGTGGAAGCGACAAATATCGAACCTATCTAACTCCAACTCGTTTTTGATGAAAATAAATAATTCCACTTTATTGTTTTACCAATGATGGTTCCCAATACCATGACCAAAAGATGCCCTTAATTTGCGGCAATTAAATGTATCTGATTAAACCGTGGTTGTCAAAACCGGTGATAACTGCATCTTGACAATATCTCAACATATTAAAAATTTAATATATTTACATTATTGCAAAATATCAGCCACGTGGGCGCGGTCATTCCAGTAGCGGATGATATGGTTTTGGTCGTCATCTAATTCCAGCAGAGAAATCGCGGTGTTGTCCATCGGGGCTTTGACACTGTTTTTTGTGAGGTCGATACCGGCAAATTCTGCAAAAATGTGGTTGAAAATTCCCCAATGACCGAAGAGCAGCATATTCTCATTGGGTATCTTTAGCAAGTCGTCCATGAGTTTTGTGGCACGTTTTTCGACCGGTTCAAGCCAGGCGTTGTGTTGGTCCGGCTCAGCAAGGTCAGGGATCGGGACCGGTAGAATGTCTTCGTACCAGCCGGCAATACCCCAATCGGATTCGATCAAACGACTGTCGAATTCGCATCGACTGTTTTGAATCCCGGATAGTTGGTAGGTCTGCCAAGCACGTCTGAGAGGGCTGATTAAAATCAGATCCAATTCGAAGTTTTGCAGCGGTTTGACAAGTCGCCTGGCCTGCTGACGACCTAACTCGCTCAACTCGGGGTTCACCACATCATTGTCTTCAGCGCTCTGGGATTGACTTTGACCGTGACGAACCAGCCAGATTTTTTTCATTGATTACCTCAAATAAATTCGGACACAGATTTGCACGGATCGACACAGATTCGTTTGCAATAAAATGATTTCACCACAGAGGCACCAAGAGCACAGAGATGTATTTTTTTCGTTCGCCGGTATCCAGTAACTGTGATTCAATCTCTTTTCTAACTTCTCCGGCCAGTGACCCCCGTGGCGGCCAATTGAATCTTTTCGCCTTCGACCTTATGGTGGAGCGCGAGGGGCCGTAGTTGCGAGAAATATCCGATAGGGATAGCTGTCCGGCTAACCACTCAGCCTTAATTTGATCCCAAATCTCGGCGCCATACCAACCGTTTACTTTACCATTGGATTCCATTAGCACCACCTAATACCCTTATAATGGTTAAAGCCATCCTTGGCTGGTTTTGGCTGTGATTTGCGCCCAATTCGGTCACCTGTTCCGGAGTTGCCGTGAGGCTGGGCCGCTGTATAAAGGTGTCCTGCAATGTTTAGAAAAGTTGCCGAGCAAAGAGCACCCGTCCACCCTGACACCCGTCATCGATATGCCGATATTTTATCATTTCCAGGGCGACAATGGCAAGCTCTGCATCATACACTTCCGTATATCATCGCGTATCTCTGGGATACCCGAAGCATCAAAGCACCCTTTAGGATAAACCGGCTGGCGTGCTGGGACCGGGAAAGCCGATATAAGAACCGTTCCATGGCATAATATTGACCAAGCTCTTGAAATGGACGGCTGTCTGATCTCGCTTTATTGAGCAGTCGTTGTCTCACGGAGGCTGCAATATTTTTTACATATGCCTTTTTCAAAGTGCGGCCGCCAAATAAGGTGTCATAATACTTTTCACCCGGCAAATCTTGGCATAGGTAAACAGCTTTTCGAGATTGATTTGTTGTCTTGACCTATATGGTTTAATGGCTTCCAGAACAACTTCCATCCCAATTCTGTTTCGGAATTTGAAACAGTCCACTATGGTTTTTTCCGGAATGTATATTTTCACAAGAACACCATCGATCGCATGTTTATCTATTCCTGCTGCATAGCTTTCGGAAGAGAACTGGTGGACAGAGATCGGTGGGTAATCGATACGTGGACTTCTCGAATCACGTTGAATCGCTATCGAAACAACGTGGGGAATTTGGATCGTTAGGTCATGAAAAGAGAGGGCTGAAATCAAACAGATTACAGCATTAGGAACTCTTGACGCCACAGTTACCAAATCAGGGTTGGATATCGCTGCCAGTTCCGCCAGCCGGTACACACCCCGAGATATCATTTCGACCGTACCGTTGTCATGAAGCGCGTATAGTGTCCGGGGATGGATGCCGTTTTGAATTGCATCAGCCGTTCTTATCATTCCGCCCTTGCTTCTTATTATTTCAATCGCTTTTATAAATGCGCTTGAAGGACCGGCCAAGATAAAACCCAAACTGCAGAAACTCATGAGGAGTAATGCACCTTGGGAAAAATAAAAGCTTTAAAAGATATTACTCTGTCACAACCCTGTCTTCTCAAGGATGCGCGTAAAACAATTGGGCGCATCTAAAACTTTAAGCGAAGCATCTTTTTCAATAATCCTCTGGTCGTTATCACGAGAAATATTCAGCCGCTTTGCCAATTGCTCTGCCGATACAAAAATGTCCTTTGGAATGGATACGGCGGTTTTCATAACAAGACAGTATAACTTGGGGTATTCCATCGCCAAGCAGTATAGATTGTAAAAAGGCAGGTATTGATTTTTGAAGCAAAGTTTGCGATACAGATTACACTGGCTCAATCCTGCTATCGACCCGGCAGTACAATTCTTGCTGCAAGATTCGAGGGCTGGAAAATCATGCCATGGGCGAGGATCGAAATGACTAAATAAAGGAGTATAGAAGATGAACATAATGATCTTAAAAGACATCCCTCCCTGGGAATGGCCGCGAAACGCCGACAAAATGATCCTGGACGTTCTGCATGATGATAGTGCCGACGGATCCGAACGTCATCTCGCTGTTGAACTGGCAGGCGATTCTACGGTCATCTGTGATGAGTTGGCCGATGCGTTGCTGTCAGCTCTTGGCAATGAGCTCGAACCGGATGACCTCCGCGGTCAGGCTGCTATCGCGTTAGGACCGGCTCTCGAATACGCGTTCATAGACGATTTCGAGGATCCGGATGAGGTTCCGATTACCGAACAAATGTTCCACAGAATCCAAGAAACACTTTACAGGCTGTACTTGGATGAAACCGCGCCGAAGATAGTGAGACGGCGGATTCTGGAAGCGTCGGTGCGCGCGCCACAGGACTGGCACCAAAATGCCGTGCAGGATGCATACACCCGCGATGATGAAGCCTGGAAACTGACGGCAGTCTTTTGCATGCAGTTTATCCGCGGATTCGATGAACAGATCCTCGAATCGCTGTCCAGCGAGGACCCGGCCATTCTATACGAAGCCGTTTGCGGGGCCGGCAATTGGGAAATCAAGGCGGCGTGGCCGCACATCGCAGCCTTTGTCACGGACTCGGAAACTGAAAAGGACCTGCTGCTGGCCGCCATTGAGTCGGCGGCCCTGATCCGCCCGCACGAAGCCTCTGAGATTCTTGGCCCCCTGCTGGATTCCGACGACGAGGATATCAGTGATGCCGTATATGAAGCTCTGGCTATGACCGGTGCGTTCTGGGACGAGGATGACGATGAAGAGCCCCCGACCTTCCACTGAGGTCACAATCCGAACGAACTGACTTGTTCATTCCCGGCATGTTCATTTAAAATGGACAGAATATCACAATTTCAGACCTCGTCATTCAATTTGGCGCTAACAAATATAAATAGTGTCCAAAAAATTGACTCATTTTTAGAGTTAATTACGAGGTCGCAATTTTAGGCATTTCTATGGGTAGCCTCTTCTTTCAGGCTAGACAAATTTTGCCACGAAAGGCAAAAAAATAATTTCTAAGCGTGTAATTATGGAAGAAAAAATCTATATAACCGCCCAGCAGCTATTGAGCGATTCCTTTGAGCTCGGCATCCGGATTTTCAAAAGCGGATTTCATCCCAGTTTTATTGTCGGGGTGTGGCGGGGCGGCACGCCGGTGGGGATTGCGGTCCAGGAAATACTGGATCATTTAGGCGTCAAGACCGACCATATAGCCATTCGAACATCATCTTATTACGGTATCGACAAGCAAAAAAAACGGGTCCGTGTCCATGGCCTGGAATATGTCACCCAGCAGGCCAACTGGGAAGATGGACTGCTGATTGTGGACGATGTTTTTGACAGCGGCAACAGCCTAAAGGCTATTATGAGGACCCTTAAAAAGAAAATGCGTCGCAATCTGCCCGGTGATATCCGGATCGCCGCCCCCTGGTACAAACCCAATAAAAATGTTACCGACATTGTGCCGGACTATTATATCCATAAAACCGACCAGTGGCTGGTATTTCCCCACGAATTGGACGGCCTCACGCGGGATGAGATGTTTGCCCATAAACCCGGAATCAAAAAGCTATTCGAAGATGCAGGGTTAACCTGATATGCTGTGGGCACTGCTTACGGCAATGCTCAGAACCTCTAAAAACTTCATCTAAGGCCCGGCGATTCGCGTTACAGCATTCCTTAAATTGTACCGACCATCCCACTTAAAGCAAAGAAGAAAAAGTCCGATGACCGTCAGCTCAAACTGTTCGACAAGGAATAGATGCGCAAAATTGGCCGGTGGTTCATGTCTTGCGCTAATACGCAACCTGCTTTTTGTTGACCTCTTCCTTTAAGACGCGCACTTCCAGGGGGCCGATCTGATCCAGATGCACATCACGCTGCGGAAATGAAATTTCAATACCAGCCTCTCTAAAGGCATCGATGATGGCCCGATGCATATCCGAGATGACCTGAACCCGATTCAGGGGCTCATCGATGAAGGCTCTCAATTCAAAATTAAGGCTGTTGTCGCCAAACCCCAGGAAAAGGACGGATCGGGTTAGGGTTTAACATAGTAATCCGGTGTTTATATGTCAAATTGGGAAAAAATTTACATAATGTTACCTAATTTCTCGTGAATAACATTCCTAGTGCTTCAGTCGTATATACTTAGTGAACTCTCTAACTGCCTAAAAATAATCCGAAATCAGAATAATTGCCTTTCAGGCACAGTTATTGCTTCTGTTATCTTTGCATTTCGAATGATAAGTCTGATCCTGTTGATATTTATCGGAATTTGCCTATTAATCTTTGACTGACTCCGATCTTGCTCAAAATATAAGTTGTTAATCATGAATGTTAAAAATTCACCAAATATTTCGTCGACTTTATCGGTAAAGGACCACCGGTTTATGTTAACCATGAAAAAAAGATGCCCCGGTTGCGGGAAAATTTCATTTTATCGCATCAAACGCGAATGGTGGATGCGTTTATTACCCGGAACCCGGCACTATCACTGCCTGGAATGTCGCGAAAAGTTTGTTCTGCTGCAAACTATCATGTAGTAGAAAACAAATATCCGGATGTGGCAAATTTCTGGTTTTTGGGGTTACTATTTTGGACAATTTCGATAACCCCACGAGACCCGGCACCAGACGGCAGGCAGCGTCCATCATCTCCCCTTTCAATCCCTTGACAGCCCTCTTCAAAAGGATGCCTGCAACCTAAATATTCCGACGATTTTTCCATCATACCGGCACGACTGTTGTTCAACGATTGGTATGTAATTTGCTTAGATTAGTTGGTTTGGGAATTCGGACGGCGGGTATATAACCGGAAATTTACAATTTATCGATACCGCGCCGCTAAACACCCAGTTATGTGATCATACGAATTCTCTCACATCCAGAATTTCTCCATTGCGTTGACTTTCGACAGCCTCTTTGTAGGCCAGAGCCGTCCTGTCCGCTGCAATACCGGATGCGCTATCCATTCCCATCGCGTCCATGGTTTCCTTCACCCAAACCGGGCTGACGGCATTGACCCGCACACCCCGGGGCATTTCCAGGGCTGCCGCTCTGACAAATCCTTCCAGGCCGGCATTGACCATGCTGATGGATGAACTGCCCGGCATCGGATTCTGGCTGAGCATACCGCTGGTCAGGGTAAAGGAGCCATTGTCCTGAATGTAATTGCGTCCAATACGCACCAGATTGGCCTGACCCATCAGTTTGTTGGTCAGGCCGAGTAGATAATCTTCGTCTGCCATATCGTCAAAACTGCCGAATTTGGCTGCTCCGGCGGCGCTGACGACGGCCTCAAATGAGCCTGCCTGCTGAAACAAGCGTTCAATGGATTCTTTTTCAGCGATATCAACGGTAATATCACCGCTACTGTGACCAACTTGAATAAGTTCATGGTTGATTTTAAGAATATTGACAATGCCCTTACCGATGGTACCGGTGGCACCTATTATGATGATTTTCATAAGTCTTTTCTCCCTGGACCGGATAAACCGGCATATAGCTAGCTTCCAACCGGTCCGCCTCGGTCCAAATTGGAAACTAATTCGTGCCCATTTTAATTTTCGGATGTGCAATAGATAGCTCGAACCAATTGCGCACTGAGTCTAAATTTAATCGGAATATCGCATTAGTCAAACGTAAAAATCACATGGATACATCGGGATGCAGAGGGTCATGTGGTCAATACGGAAACCTCCGGTGATGGCAACTACGATCCGCGCGTGCGACCCTGGTATGTGGGGGCGGTGCAAACCCGTAAATTACATTGGTCAGAAAATAAGCTTTTCAGAACGTCTGCTAAAGCGGGGCCGGGTGGTTTCACGGCGATAATCGGTCAATGGGCTATTGATCAGGTGCGCGGGTTGATTCAGTTCACCGGTATTGCCGTCGCCGTCAGCTGGCAAGGCTTGCGACCGTTAACCTGGCGGCGCACGGGGGGGGGGCGGAATTTTTTGAACAATGCCATCAGATCGGTTTGCGGGCGCTGCCATTTCTTTTCCTGATTGTCCCGCGAGTGGTGGCGGTTGCGGTGTGCATGTCAGTTTAACGATTGTATTTATAGCGGTTGCCCTGGGCTCAGGCTTTATGGCGGACAATACGCTGGGCTCGATGGATTTTACTTTATACGATTTTGTTTTTGGAATTTTAGCGGAGATGGGACTCGCAGAGTTTGCGACGATACCTTTGAAAACTTTTTCGATCGGTTTTGTCGTGGCCTTAATTGCCTGCACAACCGGTTTATCAGTTAGCGGTTCCAGGTCTGATCTTCTGGCAGCACTGCCGCGCGGCATAACAAAATCCGTGCTGGCTGCCCTGTTGATATCCAGCGCCCTGACACTGCTGCTGTGACGGGTGGGTGGAAACTAATGGCTCCGCCAGCGATTCTGTCTGACAAGTTATTTCAGTTTTCAAAGAACCCTCTACAACCCTGGATGTGCTATTTTTCCGGGCAGATAAATTATGATTAAAGGCATTGCAGAAGGCCGAAGCATCCTTCGATTTGAAGAAGTTAAGCTGGTTACCGAGCAGGCTGGAGGCGGTGAGTTGAACGCGCTTAGTTAACTATCAAGTATTCCGAAAATGTTCCCCGCATGCAGTGATTGGAACTGTTGGCAGAGCCGTACCCGCCGACATTTAACAAGGCCAGATAGTCGCCCTCCTGAATCGGAGGCAACAGAATATCTTCTGCCAGCAGGTCGATGGCTTCATTAATGTTGCCGGCGACCGTTATTTTTTGCCGGGTGTCGGATTTGTCCTGTTCCAGCGGTGCTACGATAAAGGGGACATCATAATAGGCCGCTGCGTTATGGATATTGAACCCGCCGTTTACGCCAATAAATTTTGTATTCCCCTTGTCTTCAACCGTATTGACTTGAACTATCAGTACTCCGGCATCCTTGACCAGAAAATCTCCCGGCTCCAAGTGAATGGTAAGTTTTTTTTGCCGGGCATGTCCGGCAATTGTTTCGGACCAGCGAGCCAGGTCAAGGGGGCCTTGGCCTTCAATCAGGGGGACGCCCAAACCACCGCCGATATCAAGGGTATCAATGTCAGAACCACGTTCCAAAAACCAATGGCAGCGCTTTAAAATATCATCCAGAATGGCTATATCAGGGGTCAGGTAACCGGAACCGATATGAAAATGCAAGGTTTTGACTCGCAAATTATACGCACGAGCCATATCAAGTGCTTCCTGAAAACGCTCCTGATAGATACCAAATTTGGTGGGTTTAGCCCCGGCGTAACGAAGAGCCTCATTATAGCCGGCTCCCAGTCGCGGATTAATACGGATTCCAATGGTTCGACCCGCACAGCGCGCACCAAATCTTTTGATCGTGCTGATTGCATCGCAATTGACCTTGACTGCGGGATACCGTTGCAGGCAATCGAGGTCTTCGTTTGCCACCGACGTTCCGGTGTACGTAATTTCATTCTGGCGAAACCCTACCTGAAGCGCCTGCGTTAATTCAGCGGGAGAACAAACATCCACGCCGCATTGGCCCAGTAATTTGAGATACGTTACCAACGGCAGATAGCGGTTGGCCTTGAGAGCATAGAAGATTTTGAATTTGAGGCCCGCGCCCTTTAGATTGGCGGCCAGCCGGGCGAGGTTGTCCTTGATGCGCTCAGAATTGTAAACATAAACCGGAGTGCCGGCCGACTGAACAAATTTCAGCAAATCCCGGTTTCCGAAAAATAATCGACCGTTTCGATACGCTAGATCCTCTCGTTCCCACCATAACCGTCGAACCATGTGATTTGCATTCATTGATCGTCCACCCACTAATTATTCCGTATTGTAAAATAGGACATTATGGGCTCAAAATTGTTATGCGCTCTTGACGGTGTCTTCAACGATAAAAGGAGAGCAGCGAATGGCCACGCTCATTTTTTTAACCCACACCCTTACGACTGCAATGGCACCACCATCCAGGTTTACCAGATTGGGAAGCTCTTCGACGTAGGAAATATCATCTTTATTGAATTCATAATAGTGGTTATTGGTGCTGAAAGGGTCCGCGATTAATATCACCTTGTTGGAATCATAAGGATGTTTTTGCGGTGAACCGGAAAAGGAAACATGGGTTTTTCTCAATACATGAATTTCTTTCGGCTTTTTATAGGCCTGGATTTGAAAATTTAAAGCTTCTTGTGGATAGCTTTCAACAGTCATTTCTGATTCTCCTGTTATTATATTCAGTAAAAGATTTCAGTTGCCTAATTTCTGCAATTGTCCTTTAATACACCGGCAATTGAAATGAAAAATAGAGGTTAAAATGAAAAAACTTACCAGTATGCAGGCGAAATTCTTACGAGGCCGTGCCCATTCATTAAAACCGGTTGTTTTTGTCGGTCAAAAAGGAGTCACCAATGCCTTGATTAAATCTACCGCTGAAGCCTTCCAGCACCACGAACTCATTAAAGTCAAATTTAATGATTTCAAGGGAAAAGAACAGAAAAAGGAAATTGCAGCCGCCATCGAAAATAAAACCAACAGCCAGGTGGCGGGTATAATCGGGCACATTGCAATATTTTACAAACAGCAGCGGGACCCGGATAAACGGAAGATCGTTTTACCTAATTAATCCGCCCTTCATCATTCCCCCGCTTTGCCTTCCTCCAATTCGATAGCATCCGAATATATCACCAGGCGATCTCCGGGATGGATGTGCTTATTTTTCGCCAGGCGGTTCCAGATAATCAGGGCCGGCAACGGTACATTGAATCGTTCGGCAATCGCAGATAGATTGTCGCCGGCTTTGACGACATAGACGCGTTCGCTGCTTTCGGCCAGCCACTGATTGACCAGCACTTTAAAGCGCGTGTGAAATCCGTCGGCGGCGCCCCGGGGAATCAGGAGCCAATGGCTGCCGGCGGCTAAATAATGCCCTCTGATTTCAGGATTTAAATCCTTGATCATTTTAAAATAGGTGTCAGCCGCCTGGGCGATGATCGCAATCGGCGTTTCCTGAAAGCACTCCAGCCTGATGCGATCAAATTGGAGGGGTGGATACAGATCTGCCTCGGTGAATCGAAAACCGTAGGCTTCAGGAGCGGATAGTATGATTTTGGCGGAAATCGCCCGCATTATGTAACGCTGGGTTTCCAGCGGAAGATAAAGGTGATAATAATTATTGGACTTTTGGGCCAGAATTTCAGATTGTAAGCCCTGTTCCCCCATATTGTAGGCTGCCGCTGAAAGCGTCCAGGATTTCAAAAGCTCGTATAATTCCTTATAATAGCTGATCGCGGCCTCGGTTGACCGGAATATGTTGCGGCGCTCATCTTTTTCGGAATTGATGACCAGCCCGTATCTGCGGCCCGTGGCTTCCATAAACTGCCAGAAACCGATGGCACCCTTGCGGGATCCGGCATGGGGCCTTAATGCGCTTTCGATGATCACAATATACTTTAAGTCCTGCGGCATGTTGTGCTCTTGCAGCATTTTTTCAATGATCGGGAAAAAGCGCTTGGAGCGCTTGATCCAAAGAACGATCTGGGGGCGGTCCCACAGGGTGAGAAGCAGTTCTTTTTCGAGCCGTTCACGGACTTCCGGATTGTCCAACTCAACGATTTCACCACAAAAATCCAGTGGGCCGCTGACGTGCACACTGCTGATTAAGGCCGGAAATTGCGCCGGCCTCATTGTCTCTGAGCTATCACCGTGCATGGCGCTCAAGGTGATTGAGGCTAGGGTTACAAAGCAGAGTATTAATTTATTATATTGCATAATCGACCTCATTACTTCCAATACTTAAAGCCGGGTTCCCTGGATCCGGCTTCTTTGCCCGGATTTTATCAGATTGATTATGACAGCGCTGGCCAAGATCAGACTGCCGCCGGTCCAAAAACGCCAGGAGATTGATTCCTGGAGGATGACGATGCCCAAAAAGGTAGTGAATACCATTTCAGCGGTGAGAAACAGGCCGCCTTCCCAGCTTTTGCAGTATTTGAATCCCTGGTTCATGAGGATTTGTGCCAGGATCGAAGATATGGCGATTCCGGCCGCCATCAACCATTCCATTGCTCCGGCCGGAATGGTTGGATCGGCAATATAACCGGGCAAGGCAATCAAGGCCCCCAGCATGCAGAAATAAAAATAGATAACTACCGGCCCGTTTTTTTTCCTGAGCATTTTAATTAAATTTACGGTGATGCCTGCAAAGACCGCGGAAATCAGCCCCATTATATAACCGATATATTTACCGTCAAGCCTGAAATTCAGCAGCACGGCCGCACCGCACAGCGCCATGATGACACAGAAAATTTCTCCCCGGGAGATGCGATCTCCAAAGAGCAGGTAAGAGAATAACGCGGCAAAGGCCGGAAATGAAAAAAAAAGCACCATGGCAGTGGAAAGGGGTATATTGCGAATAGCGATGATCAGTGAAAAAAAAGCAATACAGCCCGTCATACTTCTAATGATCATCAGCTTCAGGTTGGCCGTTTTAAATAGGCTTCCGGCCTGCCTGCCGGAAATAATCAACAATAGGCCAAAGCCGATACCCCAGCGGTAAAAAGCGATGTCCCAGATGCGATAGGACGGCCCCAATAACTTGATCAAAGAATCGAGGACTGCAAATCCAATCGCCGCCGATATCATCAAAAGCGGGCCCATGATCGATTCGGTGCCGGAGCGAGAAAGGAACGGAAACCGGGGTATTCTTAATGCTTTTAACATAAAATTTTGGTCGCAACCTTACAGTGCTCTTAGGTATTCCGGTTTCAGGCCGATCTCTCCGGCCAGGGCCTGGTCAATCAGTTTCAATGTCGACTCTTTATCCCTGGGCAGCCGGGCTCTGATTGGCAGGTAATTCGATGCATGGTTGGCGTGAAAAAGACCTCTTGAAAGGTTCGTGCTGGCGATCATGGTTCTTAATTCTGCCAGCATCTCTTTGGGGTCGAGCAGCGGAAAATCTCCAGCCTGATGATCATCAAAAAGCGGCGTGCCGGGAATTAGCATGAGGCTTAAGGCACCCACATATTCCGGGTCGACGGCAGAGAGCACCCGACCCGTCTCCACGGCATGGATTTGGGAGCGCTGCCGCCCGGCTATTCCCAATAGTACCGTAAGGGAGAGTTTGATGCCGGCTTCTCCAGCTTTTTTCCCCATCGCAATCATAAACTCTGCAGCGGCGCCTTTGTTAATTTTTTTCAACGTGACATCATCGCCGGTTTCAAGACCCATATAGGCGATTCCCAGACCATGGTCTTTAAGGGCTTGGAGTTCTTTTGGGCTTTTCATATTCAAGCTTTTCGCATTGGCATAGGTTCCGATGCGGGTGACCCACGGTAGTCGCTCGCGAATCGTCTGCAAGATTCTCTTCAGCCTTTTGTGGGGAATAATCAGAGCGTCCCCGTCACAGAGAAATACACGCCGTTGTTGCCGGCAGTAGCGGGCGGCAAACTCGATATCCTGCATGATGATCGAATCGGGTTTGATGCGGAATCGCTCTCCCCTGTAGGTACCGCAAAAAGTACACTTATTGCGTGAGCATCCCACGGTGACCTGCAGCAAGATGCTGTTGGCCTCGCTGGGAGGTCTGATTATGTTACCTTCATAGTGCATATTGTCACTCTTTGTCTTACCTGTTGATCGATGTAATTATTTTATTATGAACGAGGTTCTATACTCGAACGTATGATGGAATATTGGAATTGTGGAAGACTGGAATACTGGTTTTTTAAAGGATAATATCTAATTATATTTTTATTGCCTGTTTAACTTGCGCTGTTGTTCCAATTTCTCAATATCCATCATTCCAATATTCCATTATTCCAATATTCCATTATTCCAATTGAAGTAAAATTGCCAGCTGTTATCTGAAAAAAACCTGATTCTCACTATTTCATTAGTCTTTCCGGCTCATTCTTTCAGCATCCCGGCCAATAATTCACTTAAATCGCCTAATCCCAACGGCTTGGCTCGATAATTTTTAATGGATTTTCTGACTTTTTTACTCAGACCGTTGATTCCTTCCTCCTCATAGCCGGAGATGATCGAGATATTGGCAGCGGGGTCATGGTTAAGTATTTCCTCGATACAGGCGACACCATCCATTTCCGGCATATTAATATCCATCAGCACAGCGTCGGGGTTGCTCTGTATATATTTTTCCAGACCCTCTTTGCCGCTTGATGCAAATTCCGGCCGGTAATCCAGATAGTTCAGCAGTCCTTCCATTGCATTAAGAATCTCAGGTTCATCGTCGATTACCAACACACATTGTCCTTTTCCGCGGACGATGATGGGGGTGTCATCATCCTTACTTTGTCCCTTGGGCGCTGCGGCAGGAAAATGAATTTTAAATGTTGCCCCCCGGTTTGGCCGGGAATCGACACTGATCAGTCCCTCATGACTTTTGATAATTCCATAGGTGGTGGAAAGGCCCAGGCCGGTTCCTTTACCGATCGGTTTGGTGGTAAAAAAAGGATCAAAACATTTTTCGACCGCCTCCCGATCCAGACCCTGGCCGGTATCGGAGACCGTCACAACAATTCGGCTACCTTCCAGCTTTCCTTTTATGATCAGCTTGCCGCCATCCGGCATCGCATCCCGGGCATTTGTGCAATGATTCATCAGAGCCTGGCTAAGGCTGGTGGGATCTCCCATGATCGGCAGGTGCTCCGGGAGATCGGATTGAATCTCTATTTTTTGGTCAAACGATTTTTGGATGAGCTGACAAATCTCGTCAATAACATTAACCAAATCGATTAGTTCAAATTCCTCTTTTATTTGTTTGCGGGAAAACTGAAGCAATCCATCAACCAGGCTGGCACCTCTTCTCACGGAACTGTTGATTCGCCCGGCCACATCGTGCAGGCCGGATTCATCTTTATAGTTCATTTGAATAAGCTGACTGTTGACCAGGATCTCAGTCAGTGTGTTTCTGAAATTATGGGCCACACCAGCAGCAATCGTTCCGATCGCCTCCATTTTTTGGACATGCTGCAGCTGCATCTCCAACCGCTTGCGCTCGGTTACGTCCGTGATCATGATGATGACCGTGTACGTCTCGCCTTTTACCGGCAGGGTTTTAATGGTAATTTGCCTGCCTTTTAACTCCACCGGTGCCTTTTCGCCAATCCCGGCCGGCTCTGCGGCGTTGGCCTGCAGTATATTGTCCAACTGTTGTCCAATTTTATGGTCAAACAAATCGGGTGGATAGGAAGCCAGAATTTTTTCGAGGGATAACCCCAGCAAAGAAACGGCGACACCATTGGCATAAACAACTTTGTTTGAATAGACTTCCAAAATGCCCTCGGCCATACTCTCTAAAATGGTTTCAAGATGGCGATTGCGGGAGAGAAGCTCTTTCGTTAGTTGGCGGGCATAAACGCTGTCTAACCCGCGTATCGGTTTTTCCTCTTGCTGGGCAAGGGGCGTATCCGATAATTCGATAGCGGCTTGGATGTTCTCTGCCATTGAACTGAAAGGGCCCTTGGCGATATAAGAATCAGCCCCGGTATCTTCAAAATCGAAATCGATTTCGGCAACAGCGGCTGAGATGATGACCAGATAACAATTGTTCATCTGCGGCATACTGCGGACAATCTTAATCAGTTTGCCGCCGTCTATCTTGGGCATAATGAGATCAAAAAACATGATGTCGGGCGTAAACGTGGCAAGCAGGTTCAACGCCGCGAAACCATCCTCTGCCGTTTGGACCTCATACCCCTCGCGTACCAGTAATTTGGTCACAAATTTTAACATGACGCGATCGTCATCCACGACTAGGATCTTTTTTTTCATTTATTATGCTCCTAACCCGGACTATCCAGAAATGGCTATTGAATTTTTATAAAGATTTTGATCCGGCTGATTATAGCTTTTATTGGAAAGGATTTACAGGACTTATTTTGACTGTTTTCCGCCACAAGCCTCTAAGATTTATGGCACGGAGGGAAGAAAACGATCAAACTCAATTGCCGGCCGCGAATGTCACTATTTTTCAGGTTGCTGCTCGACAATGTCGCGCAGCATTTTATCAACCTCGGTGATTCGATCAGTCAATTGTTCGATATTTATCTGCACGTTCTCAAAATTTTCGGCTTTGGCCTTTTTCTCGATCTCAAAGGCAACCTCGGCGGCGGCTTCGGCCTGGAAATTTCTTAGCATTCCTTTCAGGCTGTGGGCCGACCGCATTAATGAATCACAATCACCTTCGGTATGGGCCCGGCGAAGATCAACCATCAGTCTGGGGTAATCACTGAGAAAGACCTCGACGATTTCCTTGAGAAAACTCCAGTCGCCATCGAAGGCATTCAGCAACTGCAACTTATCGACAACTGCAGAATCAGCGACGGCTTTCTGTGAATTCCCGACTTTGCGTGTCAGGGTCTCAATGGCTTCAAACAGCTTATCCGAATCAATGGGTTTGGAAACATATTCATTCATTCCGGCTTCAAGGCAGCGCTCCCGGTCACCCTTGATGGCATGGGCCGTCATTGCGATAATGGGTACTCGATGCTGGATGCTGGATGCTGGATGCTGGATGCTGGATGTGGAAAATTCTTTGGAGTCGTGTTCATTGGGCTCTGAGCTTTCAGCTTTCAGCCCGCTTTGCGCATTCTGTATTCCAGCTTCACCCGCATTCGCTTCAGCGGAGGCGGATTCCCACTTGCGAAATTCTTTTGTAGCGGTTAATCCATCCATTTCCGGCATCTGCACATCCATTAGAACGATATCAAAGGTCTCATTTTGCAGGATCTCCAAAGCCCGCCGGCCATTTTCAACTAGGATCGTCTGATGGTTCCAGCGCTCAAGCAAGCGCAGAATGAATTTTTGGTTGAATGGGGTGTCCTCTGCTACCAGAATTTTCAGTGATTGGTTTGGTACCCGAATTTGTCGTTGTGGTGGTTTAACCATCGAATCGGTTTCAATGCTGTCAATTCCATGGTTACTTAGAATTGCCGCTTCCAGTTCTGCGGCTCCTACAGGTTTAACGACGCTGGTATTGATTCCCAGGGCTTCAAGTTCAGGTTTGCGCTTAAGGTGCGGAAACGTCAGCATCATGATGATACCGGCAGCGTGAAATTTCTGCTCGACGATCCAGCGTGTCAGACGGAATCCATCGGTATCAGGCATATCCGAATCCAAAATTATTAGATCAAATGGTGTTGCATCCGATTGTGCCTGCAATAGAATTTCTTTGGCTTCACGAGCACTGGATGCCAATACGGGGAGCATCTGAAGGTTTTCCAAAATTTCATTTAGAATTTTGCGATTGGAAGCATTATCATCGGTCACCAGTACTTTTAAACCCGATGTCTGGGAAAAGCTTCGATCCGATTGAGAACTGCCTTGCAGGTGAAATTCTCCGTTTTGTTGCCGGGTAAAGCGCGCAGTGAAACGGAATCGGCTACCTTCGCCGGGCTGACTTCTGACATTGATCCTGCCATCCATCAGATGAACCAATTGCGCTGAAACCGCCAATCCCAGACCGGTGCCACCATAGTGACGCACGGTTGCAGAACTGCCCTGATTATAGGCGCCAAATATGCTGCGCTGCTTATCCTTGGGAATGCCGATGCCGGTGTCAACAACCGCAATGCTTAAGACAACATCATATTCCGTTAAGGTGTGGGTCGCAACAAAGATGACCACTTCTCCATTATCCGTAAACTTGATGGCATTGTCGACCAGATTGAGCAGGACCTGGCGCAAGCGTGTCGGATCGCCCAGCAATCGATCCGGAACACCGGGTGCGATACGATAAGCCAATTCAATGCCTTTATCGTGAGATTTCATGCCCATGATTTTTAAGGAATCGTCAATGAAATGCGCAAGGCTGAAAGGAGATTGCTCAAATTCCAGTTTACCGGCTTCTATTTTTGAAAAATCAAGAATGTTGTTGATTATCGAAAGCAGTGAATAAGCCGAGGACTTGACCACATCCAGATCCTCCCGCTGATTAGGAGGCAATTTTGAGCTGAGCATCAGATCCACCAGACCAATGATGGCATTCAGCGGGGTGCGAATTTCGTGGCTCATGTTGGCCAAAAATTCACTTTTGATCCGGCTGGCGGCTTCGGCTGCCATTTTAGCCCGGTATAAAGTTTCTGCTCGATGACGCTGGGTAACGTCTCTGATAAAACCACCAAAACCCGTGGATTGGCCTTTGGGAGTCTTTAACAATGACACTGATGATTCAACAAATCGCCTTGAGCCGTCTTTGTTGACAAGGGTCCAACTCAGGGATTTAACCGGGTTACCGCTTTCAAGCACTTTATTGAACGTGTCGGTCAGTTTCTGCAAATTGGTTTCATCAAGCGATTGGCGCTGATTCATCTGCGATATTTCCTGCCTGGAATAGCCAAGAATCATACACATGGAATCGTTGAAAAAAGTAAAATTGCCCTCAAGGTCCACTTCGTAATATCCATCGGGCGTGGTTTCAACAATCGAGCGGAATTTTTTCTCACTTTCACGTAAGGCCGATTCTGCCAATACACGTTTATTGATGGTGTACTGGGCGTGGGAGCCAAAGATTATGAAAAGGCAAACAATCGTAATTCGGGTCCAAATCTCGCTGATATCCGGTCCGAAAAGCCTGGAAAAAAAATCGACATCATAGGATAAAAATATGTACAAAACCGAATCAAATACCGTATAAAACAGTGCCAGTCCAATCCCGATCAAAACCATTTGATCCCAGAAGTGAACTTTGATCCGTTTCTTTTCTATCTTTTGCTGTTTATGTTCCATTCAAGGCCTCCCAGGCGGATCTAATTAGCTGCTTACTTTTCCATATGTCACCCAATGCTCAACGGCAAGGAAAATTTCAATAACCGTTGGATTTTTAATTCCAAAAACGTTGTCCTCTCGACAAGATCAGTCGCGCCATACGCGGCAATTTCGAAACCGAATGTCTTGGGATACCGGTATGATGGAATACCGGGGGTGGCGGAATTAGGATTGCCGGAAACTCAAGGGGAGTTTTACGAGATTCATAGGCTAGTTGGTGGGACTTCTGATAATCAGTTTCGCGGCTGGGCCCTTGCTCGGGAGATTTTTCGGCGATCTTTTCCGCTACGCCTGTCTTGACCGCTTCTTCTTTCCGGGATGTGGAGCGTATAGGAGTAGTTTCGGCGATCCCCGCCAGACCGTCGGCCTCCGTTGTCCAAAGAAATCAGCCGTTCCAAAATATCATTATCATATTTTTTTTCCATAGTTTAGACCGAATTGGATGATCAAATAAAAAGCGGATCCGGCCACCTCCTACCAAACCCTGTGTAAACTGATTGTTCAAGCATTTTTCATGCCACAGTGGCTGTGCGATTTATTTGCAATCATATGAGCAGGCGCTTCGGCGTATTCTAATGTGAAATTGAAATAATACAGGTAGTTAAATTGAGTTCAGCATGGGTCGATTGAGCAGTTTAGTCGGTCGGTAAAATGGCACGATATGTCAAAATGTGAAAAAAATTACATAGAATTGGGGAAAAAAATACCAATCCTACTGTGACAATTATTTCACATAAATTTTAGCTTTTATCCCCAGGGGCATCCGGTGGCTCTATACCCAAATCTCTTATTTTGTAAAGCAGGGTTTTATAGCTGATGTTCAATACTTTAGTGGCTTTGCTGCGGTTCCAGCCTGTTTTTTCGAGGACATAGGCAATAACTTCCCTTTCCACGTGATCCATCGCTTTTTTCTTTATTTTTTTTAAGGACAAGGACGAAAGATCCGGTGGTTTATTAATGTCGAAGCCTATAAAACCCATGGTGGATGGGGGCTGCCCGGCCGATGCCGGCAAGCCGCCGGCACGGGTTCGGGCTGGTGGGCCCATGAGCATATCATCCAGGCTGTCTTCACCATTGCCCAGTATCATCAGCCGTTTCAGTACGTTTTGCAGCTCGCGGACATTGCCGGGCCAGTGGTAAGCGCTAAGCTTATCAATTACCTTCTGATTTGGAGTTAAGAGCTGTTTGCCTTTGAATTGTGCCGCATAGATTTTAACGTAGTGATCGATGAGGTACGGGATATCGTCGGGTCGGCTGCGAAGCGGTTCAATATGTATTTTAATCGTATTCAACCGGTAGTACAGGTCTTCCCTGAACTCACCGGATACCATATCCGTTTCTAGCTCGTGATTGGTTGCGGCAACAACCCAGGCAGGCACCCATCTTGACTGATTTTTCAGACCCCAGGGGACTGAAATCACCACCCTGCAGCACGTGCAAAAGTTTTGATTGCAGCGGCAAGGACATATCCCCGATCTCATCCAGAAACAAAAGGCCCCCGTTCGCCTGCTCGAATTTACCTCGCTTGCGTCGTTCGGCTCCGGTAAAAGCGCCTTGTTCGTAGCCGAACATCTCACTTTCCAGCAAAGTGTCCGGCAGGGCGGCACAATTGACCTTGACGAAAGGTTTTCCAGTCCTGTTTGATTTCTGATAGAGATTCTGGACCACCAGCTCTTTGCCGACGCCGGTTTCGCCATAGACCACGGTATTCAATCCGGTATCGGCAACCTGATTGATCAGCTCTCTGATTCTTTGGATATTTTTGCTGACACCAATGATTGTAGCGTCCATGTGAACTTTGCAAATTTGTTGGAAAGATATTTAAGTTATTGAAATATTTTGTCTAAGTTACTTGTTTGGACGATAATGGCACAATTCTTGAGTTTCGATCGAAACAGATTGCCATACCGTCCGATTCCGTTCGCAATACTTCGCCGGAGGTTTTAATTAGTGCTTTGCCGCCAAGCTTTTTGAGTTCATCCAGCGACAGGATCATGTCAACTTTAACCTTAGTACCTACGGGCAGCGGGGTTTCGGTCAACAGATAGACCCCGTTGGAAGAAATATCTCGAGTTTGCATAGCCAGGGAGTCAGATTTATCCGAATCATTAGATACAGATACAAAGGCTTCGAGACCAAGGTCAAATCTTTCTACGCTTCTATTGTCGGCCATGTTTCGCGTACTTTGACTTTTTTAGCAAAAAAAAAACAATGATTTGTTTTTTAATCCTGACACCCGGGTAGAATCGTGAATATATCGACTGAAAACAATCTTAACGGTTATTATCAATTTTGACAATAGTAAAGAACACGGTTTCAGCAAGGCTTATCAAGTTACAATTCCCTTTTTCTGATTTAATTGCAGAAATCATTCGGTCATAGATAGTATTTTTCATAATAATTTTAGAAACTTGTCTGAGAAGCTCCATTTTTTGTTAAAATAAATTTGGCCGTAAAATTTCCAAAAAGTATAGGTAGACACTAAAGGTATTTTGTTGCCCACAATGCTGCCTGGAGGCGGTTAGGGACATTGATTTTATTATAAATGTTATAAACATGGGTTTTGACGGTATTGGTGCTAATTCCCAGAAATGCGGCTATTTTCCGGTTTGATACACCCGAGCCGATCATTATTAGAATTTCTTTTTCTCTCAGGGTTAAAAAGGTTCCGCCACCGTCAGCCGCATCTTTTTCCAATTCGGCTTCATCATCGTTATCGCGGGATTCAAACAGGCATTTGACCAGAAGTTCGCGTGAAAACCACAGCTCTCCTCTTAATATTGCACTCACGCCTTTACTGAGATTGATCAAGGGATCGTCATCGAAAAAAACACCCCGAACACCGTAATTGACGAGGTTATTTTGAATTTGATGGCCGGTCGCGACGTTGAATAAAGCAGCCATGAAACGGTTGGTCTCGGCTTCGGATATATCTCGAATTTTGGACCACAGCGCGGCTGGACTGCTACCCTGACAATCTAACAAAATGAGGCATTCCGGTCCCTGCCGCCTATTTAACAACTTTCCCAGTTCAGAATTGGAAAGGTCGACACAGGACAACCCGGACGTGCTTTGTAGAAACCATCCAATAAGCTCATTTTGCAGCTTCAAAGGACCGTATATAAATACCTGGGGTGCCGATGACGCCTGCGACTCCGATTTTTTCTTAACCATTTCTATCAAAACTGAATTTACTCTGTATTATCAAAAAAATCATTATGTTATACTCATTATTGATAGCAAATGCGGTATGAGTTGTCAACTGAAATGGCATAATTAATCCGTTCCGAAAATTAGCATATCCAGGTATGTAAACGCTTCAGTGATTAATGAAGATGGCTATTAAATCGAAGCCCCGACGGATTCATTGCTGAATGCTGCGCATTTTTTTTGATTTTTTTTCTTTATTGCTGCATTTGACTTATTTGAATTTGCGCTTAAGATTTTTGTAATTTGGACCAATATAATAGATACGATGATTTTTTATTCTGTGGATAAATCACAAAAATTTGAATAATTTAGTTATTCACTTATAATAAAAAACAACCTTTTTTTCTTAAATACGACTGTCTGTTTAATCCGAAATGATTTAATGAAAATAGCGTTATTTATTGACATTTCAAGCAGTTTATTAAATAATTAAGGTTGCTATTTAGTATCTTCGACTTTTGATGGATAGCGGTTAGCGTTATTTCGGCCAGGCCGGCTAAATCCCATTTTTTGTAAAGTTTGAGATAGACGGAGATTAAAGTTGACAAAACCTGATGAGATCTCATCAACCGAACGGTTACTTGATCTGATTCGAGACGACGGAAAAGAGGAACAGACAGCCTCCGACCAAAGCTCTCAAAAATCAATCGGTACTCGATTGAGGGGTATTTTCAGAAATCCGGTATCTTTTAAAAAGTCGATATCGGTGGGAGTGGATCTGGGGCATGATGATCTAAAACTGATTAAAATTCACCGCATCTCGGATCAAAAATTTGAAATGCTTCAGTATGCCAGGGTCCCGTTCGAGTCTGATATCACCCGAGAAAGTCCCGAGTTTTATCAGTTTTTGAGACCGGTTCTGGCAAACTTTTGCGGTAGCTCCAGAAACCAGGATATCTGGTGCACCATACCTTCTGCCAGAGTTGAAACCCGCCAACTCCGAATTCCAAAAGTAAATCAAAAGCAAATTCCCAATTCAGTATACTGGTCGTATAAAAAACTATCCGCTTTCGACGATAAAGAAAAACTGTTTGATTTTGAACTGTTGGGTGAAGTTGATGATGGCGACACAACCAAAATTGACGTCATGGCATACACCGCCCTTCAAACGGAAATAAAAGAACTTAAGGATCTTTTCAATAAAGCCGGGTTCCCGTTAGCCGGCATTTCTATTGTTCCCTTCGCCTTTCAATCACTTTTGCGCACAGGGCGAATCGATGCCCGGGAAATCCATGTTGCCAGTTTATACATTGGTCGTGACTGGTCACGCATCGATATTTTCTCTGAGGGAAATCTTATGCTTTCCCGCGGAATCAAAGCCGGTGTCAAAACCATGATCGAGGCGTTGCGCACCGAAATTGAAGGCAATTTATTTGAGCGTTCCATCGCAAAATCTCCTACCAAGGATACCGCCAGGATCAGAGCCATAAAAAAGAGGCTTAAGTATGAGCTCGACCAGGCCTATCAGCTATTTTTCGGAGTCACGCATGATATCATTCCACCAGCCTCAGACGAAAGGCAGCAGTTCCTTAAAGAAGATACGATTTTTAAAATGATCTTGCCTGCTCTGAAACGACTGGTACGACAGGTGGAAAGAACGTTGCGGCATTTCTCTTTGAACTATGAAAATGCCCGGGTGGGAAAGATATACATTTCCAGTGGTGTAAATCCGCACGAACGAATCAGAGACTATATTGGCGAGGAACTTGGCATTCCAACCGAGACTTTAAACCCATTTGTAGACAGCTCAACTTTTGTATCACTGACACCAAGCCCTGAACACCTTTCGGAACAGAACTCGTTTGTACCGGCGATGGGTATAGCGCTTTCCAGCAATATGCTGACGCCAAATTTCTTATATACCTATAAGGACAAGCAAAAAGCAGCCAGAAATCAGCGGATTAATCGCGGCGTTATGGTCGGATTTTTGCTTGTAATGATTCTTTGCGTGGGTGTTTCCTTATTGCAAAAAAGTACCCTTGATGAAAAGGAAAATCAAAAACGACAATCCCAGCAACAGCTTGAAAACATTTCCGTGCGGGTTGACCAAAGTCTGGTATTAAAACTGGTTGATGATATCCAATCCAAAAACCGGGAAATCCAACTAATCGGCCAAAGATATTTCGGTGTGGCCGTTGTCGGTGAAATTACGGATTTGACACCGGCGAACGTGCGTTTGCTAAGCCTGACTGCCCAGCTGGGTGATGATCCGGCCAATGAAAAATCAGAAAAAGGCCGGAATCTGATTTTAAGTGGTGTTGTCCGGGGAGATCGCATGACTCTGGAGTCCACGCTGGCCGGATTTTTGATGGAGCTTCAAAATTCGCCCCTGTTCGATCAACCCACGATCAGTAAAAAGTCCTTCGAGCGCTACGAAGGGGTCGAGGTCTTGAAGTTCACGGCTCGATTGAAGCTTGTATAAGAAAATATGAAAAAAATTCTATCACTGCTGCCGACCCAGAGCCTAATCTATTCTTTAGTATGTGGTGCCGGGGTAATTGTTTTTATTTTTTTAATAATAGTTTCGAATCAAAATCTCTCTGCTGAATTGGATCAGGAAATTGAGAAACTTAATGATCGCATCGAGCAGCAGAGGATACTGCGACCTGTATTTGACAGCCTGCTGGAACGAGCACAGCAAGAAAAGCCGACTGACCTGCCGGCCACAAAAATAGTTAAACTGGATCCCGGTGATATAAGCAAAGTTTCCGAACTCATCCAGGATATGGCGGGGCGCCACGATCTTAAAATTCAGAATATCAGAACTGATGCCAATGAGATTATGAATAACACCGGGTATATGCTGATGCGAGTCGAGGCTACCGGTGATTTTATGAAATTTCGTGATTTTCTGATGGATCTGGCAACAATTCCTTCGCTGGAGCAAATCGAGGAGATAAAAATAGGGGCTATTGAGGCAAGTCGGGATTACAAATTGAGAATCTGGATGGCGCAGAAGCTACCAGAAGACAGGTGACAGAGAGTGGAAGTTGGAAATCGGACTGCGGAAGTCGCAAGAAACGAACAGAGGGCATATAAATGAAGTTGGAAAACGGAACTGGGAAGCCGGAACGCAAACTTTTAACCGTATGACTTGCAACACGCAACTTGTAACCCGTAACCCCTAACCCGAAATGCAGCGCATGTAACGCGAATTATGTCTACCAGAGAAAAAATAATTGTCGGCCTGATGGTGGCGGCCGTAATTTATGGTGTTTACACGGTTTTTTTCTCAGCACCACAAGAAGAGTCCGCATTTAAGGGCGGAGGCGATAAGGAGTTGGAAGCGCTCAATTCGTTTATCGCCAAAGTTGCTGATAAAACTAAGAACAGCCTTTCCAGCGAACAGATCTACGTTTTACAGAAAGCTGAAAGGGAATGGAAACAGGATCCACTGTTGCAGATTAAGCAGAAAATGTCCAAGGAAGAAGAAGCGGCACGCCAGCCCCTTGTGCTGAAAAGCAAAATTCTGTACACCGGTTTTTTGCAGATGGGGGATAAGCGCCTGGCAATCCTTAACGGTATAGAATATGAAATCGGCGACCTGCTGGAACCGGGTGGACTAATTGTGCGAAATATTCACCCCAATCATGTTGTTATCGGCTCCCTGGTTATGAAAAGTAAAAAAGTGATCCTTCCGATGGAAGAATTCGAATAGGATTGACTATCAATGGCTAGATTTAAGCGGATAGCAAAATTTATTACAGCAATCCTTTGTTTGTTCGTGATGGCCGCATGGATAAGTAGCTGTTCACAGAAAAAAGATCTAAAAGCTGTCAAGGACCCATTTTATGAGCAGTGGCGGGTTAAAGCAGAAGAATCAAAAGGGCACTCTGCGGTTGAGCCGCCTGCGGTTGATGAAGAGCCGTTTGAAATTGCCGGCAAAGAGATGATTGAAGCGTTGGAGCCGGAAGTAGAAAGATCGCTCCCGACGCGCAAGATCAGCCTTAAAATGAAGAGTATTAATGTATCTGTGCTGTTGCGGGCTCTTGCCAAGGCTGCCAATCAGAACATTATTCTCAGCGAGAAAGTCAGCGGGAAAATTAATATCAATATCCACCAGGCACCCTGGGACCAGGTGTTCATGGGTATACTAAGAACCCATAACTTGAGCTACGCCTGGGAAGGCGAAATTATCCGCATCATGACCGCCGATGACCTGGAAGCGGATATCCGGCGCAAGGCCCGCAAAAGAGATCTCCAAATGGTCCAGTCACCGGTTACCAGAATTGTGTCTGTCAAATTCATGGTGGCCGACAAGCTTAAAGAAAATCTTGGAAAATTCGTCTCCATAGACAAAAGCGGCAACCCGATTGGATCAATCCTGGTCGATGAGCATTCCAACTCATTGATCGTTCAGGCCCTTAAAAGCGATATGGACAACATTTTAGCGATAATCAAAAGGCTTGATCGGCCGACGCCCCAGGTGCTGATTGAAGCTTACATCGTTGAGGCCAACAAGGATGTGGCCCGGGAGTTGGGAGTCCAGTGGGGGGGGATTTATGCCGGTAAAAGCGGGCACAAGCGAGCCATTGTAACCGGGCAACAAACCGGAACGGAGGCCATACCACTCAATGAGCCCATAAACGTGACCTCCGGCTCGGTCGTCAACCTGCCGGCCGCCGGGTTAGGCGGGTTTGATCCCATGACCCTGGGGCTTGTCTATACCCGGCTCGGGGAATATTTGCTGTCGGCCCAGCTGTCGGCTCTGCAGGATCAGGGTAAACTCCACATTTTATCGAGTCCTTCCATCACGACCCTGGACAACCAGAATGCCTATATTGAAAGCGGCGCGGATGTGCCGTATCAGTCAGTGGAAGACGGCGAGGTGAAGGTGGAGTATAAGAAAGCGGTGCTCCGATTGGATGTGACCCCGCATGTGATTGACGGGGAAACCCTTAAAATGATCATAAAAGTTAACAAGGACGAACCCGATTTTTCCCGCACCGTGCTCGGCAATCCGACCATTATCACCAAAAAAGCTGAAACCAATGTCATCCAGAATGACGGGCAGACCATCGTCATCGGCGGCTTGAGCAAAGAGTCATCGGCCCGTAGTAAAACCGGAACCCCATTTCTGGAGGATATTCCCGGGCTGGGTTATCTATTTAAACGCAAAAGCAGCGCTGATCAAATGGAGGAACTGCTCATCTTCATTACGCCGCATATCCTGAAACCCCGAGCATCCGGTGGCTGATATTAGGCGCTTAGCGCTCACTATGGACAATTTATTGTCGATGCTGATAAAGTTGTTTCATTTGAATGTCATAAATAAACGAAATTCAAAATGACTAAAATGAACTAAAATTGTGGGATCCTGCCATTTTAAATAGATAGAATTCCTTAACTTTAGTCATCTTATATTTTGCCGGTGACGGTTTCATACCTAAAATGATAGCATTAAAAACACCAAAAATGCCAAACCTGGTCATAAAATGGATTACTTCAGGATACTTAATTTAAATAAAGAACCTTTTTCCAATTCGCCGGATCCCGAGTTTTTTTTTCATTCCCGCCAGCATCTGGATTGTCTGCAAAAATTAGAGTTGTCCCTGCTGCTTCGTCGGGGGCTGAATGTGATCATCGGGGATGTCGGCACCGGGAAAACCACTTTATGCCGTCAACTTATCCGCCGGTTTTCGCAAAAAGAAGAGATTGAAACCCATCTCATTTTGGATCCCCATGTTCTCAATGCCACTGAATTTCTGGCCACTGTGACAGAAATGTTTACCGGTGACAAGCCGCCGGCGGGAAGCAACGAATGGCGGGTCAAGGAACAGATCAAACAATATCTCTTCCGCAAGGGTGTGGATGAAAATAAAACTATCGTACTGATCATCGACGAAGGACAAAAGATACCGGCCTTTTGTCTGGAAATTTTGCGTGAATTTTTAAACTATGAAACCAATGAATTTAAGCTGTTGCAAATTGTCATCTTTGCCCAGAAGGAGTTCGAAGGTACGGTCCGCAAATATCCTAATTTTGCCGACCGCATCAATTTGTACCATACGCTAAAGCCGCTGAACTTTCGTGATACGCGGTTGATGATTAAATACCGCCTCGAAAAATCCAGCAATTCCCCCCTCAAATTGAGCCTGTTTACGATGCCAGCCATGTGGCAAATTTATCGCATCAGCGGTGGATACCCCCGAAAAATCATTAACCTGTGTCACCAGAGCATTTTGTCCATGATCATCCAGAATCGATCCAAAAGCGGCTACCTCCTGGTCAGCACTTGTGCCCGCCGAGTGTTTCCGGAAGAATCCAATCGGGGGCGGCTGGTCCGGGCTGCGGCAATAGCGGTCGGAGCGGCGGCCGTGGCCTTGCTGATTTTTTTACCATCCGATCGATTCAAAATGCTGCAAAACCAGGGGCTCAAGACTTTAAAGACCGTATTTTCAAAGACAGGCAATCCAGAAGTCAGCCATCCGGTTGCCGAATCCAAACCCCGGACCTTTAGAGCCCAAATTGCTTCAACTGATTTTGACAGCCAACAGCGCAAAGATACCGAGCCTGCAAGGCCGCTCATGACAGCCGTAACGGTTCCGACAGAAGCGCCGACCGGTAAAAAACAATTATCGCAGGACCGACCGGCGGCAATCGAAGAAGCGGCGACCATCATCGAGGTGCCGGTTAAAGAGAAACCATTAATTCAACCGCAGGAGCTCCCAAAGGAGGTTTCAAAAGCGCCGGTTGGGGCCGCCGTGGAAGAAAAATCCGGGGATGCTCTATCCGAAAATGCGCGTGAATCCACCTATTCGACGATTCTGGGGCAGATAACCCTGAAACCCAATGAAACCCTGTCGCGGATTATGATGGGCATCTATGGCGGTTTTAACTCAAAGTATTTCAAGTCTTTCATCATCGCCAATCCCGACATAGAAGACCCTGACCGGGTTGACGTCGGTCAGATTATATCGCTGCCTGCCATTCCCACCCGTGTGAAGCCGCTGAACACCACGGTATGGTGGGTTAAAGTTGATGATAGAGATTCCCTTGAAGCTGCTTTTAATCACCTGCGCAATCACCCGGACAGCTCTCCGGGAGTGCGTTTAATACCATATTGGAATCCGTCGGACGGCACCCGGTTTGCGGTGGTGCTGGATAAGCTCTTTAAGGATGAAATTACCGCGCGCACTCATCTAAAACAACTTCCCGCAGAACTGGCATCTAACTCTATGATTTTGTCACGGTGGGAAAAAGAAACGGTTTATTTTTCAAATCCGTACTTTAAATGAAATCACTAACTTGAGGCCCAATAAGAGATAAAAATTGAGAGCAAGAAAAAAGTTAGGTGAAATTCTGGTCGAGGGCGGACTGCTGACTCAAAAGCAGTTGGAGCAGGCCCTGCCCTTTCAAAAGAAGAGCAATTTGAAACTAGGGCAATTTCTGGTTCGGGAAGGAATTGTCAGCGAAAGTCAGATTGTCGATCTGGTTTCGACACAGCTGCGCCTTGAAAAATACAGACCGGACAAATATACGATCGATGTGGATATTGCCAATTTGCTGCCGGCCGACATCGCCCACAAGTATCAGGCTGCACCGCTTCAAATAAATGGACAGCTGCTGACCATCGCCATGATGGACCCTCTGGACATCAATGGGCTGGATGCCATTGAAGTTTACACCAATTGCGAAGTAGAAACCATCATCTGTACCGAACAGCATTTGAACCAGTTGCTCAACAGTCTTTACGGCACATATGCGGGGATCGGCGGCGTGCTGGAAGATATGGAAGAGATGGAAATCGATGAAGCTTCCGATGATAAATCGCCGATCACCGAGGATGTGGAAGTCAGCTCTTTGCAGGGTATGGCCGAAGAGGCGCCGGTTGTCCGATTGGTTAATTCAATTTTATCCCAGGGTGTCCGGGAAGGTGCCAGTGATATCCACATCAGTCCCGAAAAAGGGTCCGTGCAGGTTCGTTTTCGTGTGGACGGCCGACTGCACGAAGTCCCGGCGCCGCCAAAATCAATGTTCCTGCCGATTATCTCCCGGCTGAAAATTTTGGCCAATATGGATATCGCCGTATCCAGAATTCCACAGGATGGGCGTTTCACCGTCAAGATGAAAAACAAAGATATTAATATTCGGTCTTCCACGATCCCGTCTATTTACGGAGAGAATATGGTGTTGCGGTTGCTGGATACCAGCAACAGCATTTATTCACTCGGGCGTCTGGGCATGACTGAAAAGGACCAGCAACGGCTTGAATCTATGATATCCAGGCCCCATGGCATGATCTTGAGCACAGGTCCCACCGGCAGTGGAAAGAGCACCAGTCTGTATTCAATTCTTAAGAAGGTCAACCAGCCGGATATCAACATCATCACGGTGGAAGATCCGGTGGAATATCGTATTGATAAAATTCGCCAGGTTCAGCTAAATAGTAAAGCCGGTATGACTTTCGCCAGTGGATTGCGGTCAATTTTGCGCCAGGACCCGGATGTGATCATGGTGGGCGAGATTCGTGACCCCGAAACAGCCAATATCGCAGTCCAGGCGGCTTTGACCGGCCACAGGGTGTTAAGCACCCTGCACACCAATGATTCTCCCGGTGCAATCACCCGTCTTATGGATATGGGGATCGAGCCTTTCCTGGTGGCTTCGGTGATGATCGTATCCTTTGCCCAGCGCCTGATACGCACCATCTGTCCGAGCTGCAAAACCAGCTATCAGCCTTCGGAGGAAGCCTTGCAGTTCTGGGGACTGGATAACGAAAATAACGCCAACTTTCAGCAGGGACAGGGATGTTTTAACTGCATGCACACCGGATACAAAGGAAGAACCGGCGTGTATGAGGTGTTGGTTATCGACGATTTTGTTCAGGATTTAATCATGAAACGAACCTCAGCCCATGAAATCACCCGGCTTGTCAAAGAAGACGGCGGGTTTACGACACTGAAAGAAAATGCGGCCGAGAAAGTGATTCAAGGGATAACCTCACTGGAGGAGGCCGCTTCGGCAGTGATGGTTTAGGGACGGGTTGACGAATATTCTCTTAATTTTGCTGCAAGCCTGTTATCCGTTTTATTCTTTAATTGCAGAAGATAGGTTTCAGGTTTTAGGTTTTGGCTTCGCCACATCCAGCTCTAACACCTGATACCTAAAAAATTGGATCAGCCAATAAATAAGACAGCTTTCCCCCAGTAAGAGAAAATACTGCAATACAGAGACTATTATGCCAAAATTCAGCTTCCGCGCAATTACCGAGGCCGGTACGACCACCAGCGGTGCAATCGAAGCCGAAAGCGCCGATAAAGCCCGTAACTTGCTGGCCGCCCAGGGCTATATTCCCACCCGGGTTAAGGAAGAACGATCAGCCGCTGCCGGTTTTCAGCTGGGAAGTGTACTTGATTTTCTATCTCCCGTCAAGGCACCGGAGCTGATCCTTTTCACCAAGCAGTTTAACACCTTGATTCGTGCCGGGGTGCCGATGTTATCGCTGCTAAAGGTTTTGGAAGAACAGACCGAGCATCCCAGATTAAGCAAGATACTGGGAATTATCCACCGGGATATCAAGGAAGGCTCCAGCCTGCATGAAGCCTTTCGCCGACAACCAGGCGTTTTCTCACCCCTGTTCTGCAATATGCTCAAAGCCGGTGAGGCCAGCGGTGCCTTGAACGAGGTGCTGGATCGTCTGACTTACATAATCGAACACGAACACAATGTGATGTCCGATATTAAATCGGCACTGATGTACCCGATAATCGTGGTCTGCTTTTTGTTTATTGCCTTTTTTGTGCTGTTAACTGGCGTCATTCCCCGGTTTGTGGGCATTTTTAAGAGTGCCGGCCTGACACTGCCGCTGCCGACTCAAATCTGCATGCTCATGTATGATTTTCTGATCAGTCAATGGTACATCCCTCTCAGCATCGCTGTGGCCGGGTCTGTTGGATTATATTTTTATGTCAGGAGCGCACCCGGCAAGGTCGTCTTCTACAAGGCGATGATGAAAATTCCGATTGTGGGGCCTTTATTTATCAAAAGCGCCATATCCCGTTTCGCCAGTATCTTTTCCATTTTACAGGCCAGTGGAGTCGATATCCTCCAGACGATGGATATTTTATCGGAAACCATTGGCAATGCCGCCATCTCCAATGAATTAGATGGGATTCGAGATCGTCTGGCCGAAGGCCACGGTATCGCCGGGCCCCTGAGTTCAGCCCAATATTTTACCCCCATGCTCATTAATATGGTGGCTATCGGTGAAGAATCCGGCAACCTTGAAGAACTGATGCAGGATGTCGCCCTGCATTACGATACCGAAGTCGAGTATGCCATGAAAAAATTATCCGAAGCCATCGGGCCCGTTTTGACGGTCGGTCTGGCGGCCGTGGTTGGTTTTTTTGCGCTGGCGATTTTTCTGCCCATGTGGGATTTGACGTTGATGGCTAAATAAAAAACATGAAACAATCGCGCTTTTACATAAGTCTGTACATTATTATCCCTTTTATTTTTACCGGGTTAACAATTTTTTCGGCGATCGTGTCGTTTCGGCTGACAAAGTATGGTTTAATGCATGGCCTGGAACCTGCACAACCGGTTTTCTGGTTCATACTCATTATCGGTTTTCTGGCCTATGTTGCCGGTTTTGCTCTGGTGCGGATAATATTGAAACCGGTTGAGCAATTTGTCGAAAACGCCAGCAATTTTCCCACGTTTTCAGTGCCTAAAAAAAACAGTAAAAAAGACTGGTCGGTCGATAGAATTCAGCAATTTTCCAATGTTTTTGACCAAGTCACCTCGGTGCTCAGCCGCATGGATGCGCGTCATTTTTTTCCCAGCATTATCGGAGAAAGCATGGCCATGCGCGGGCTGTTAAGCTTGATCCGGAAAGTTGCGCCGACGGTTTCCACCATTCTCGTACTGGGTGAAAGCGGCACCGGCAAAGAGCTGGTAGCTACCAGCATTCACGATAACAGCACACGCAAGGACAAACCCTTTATCAAACTGAATTGCGCTGCCATACCGGCAGAATTGCTGGAAAGTGAACTGTTTGGCCATGAAAAAGGTGCCTTCACCGGTGCCTCCAAGTTTAAGCCCGGAAAATTTGATATGGCTGATGGCGGAACCCTTTTTCTCGATGAAATCGGTGATATGCCTTTCAATTTACAGGCCAAAATTTTACGGGTGCTGCAGGAACAGGAGTTTTATCGGGTCGGCGGCAGCAGCACCATCAAGGTCGACGTTCGCATTATCGCCTCCACCAACAAAAATCTTGAAAAAATGGTACAGGAGGGGACTTTTCGGGAGGATTTATTTTACCGCTTGAACGTTTTCACCCTAAATCTGCCACCTTTACGGGAACGTAAAGAAGACATCCCCCTTTTAGTCGACTTTTTTTTACAAAACGTTGCCCAAAAAGTGGAAATTTCATCAGTTGCCTTGCAAATGCTGGTAACCTTTACCTGGCCCGGCAATATTCGTGAACTGAAAAATACCATTGAAAGTGCAGCCGTCCTCGCTGAAAACGGTTATATCGAACCCGCTCAGCTCTCCGGTAAAATTACCGCAGTTTTTAATAACGGCAGCCCTAGTGATCTCAAATTGCCGGTCAACATCCCGCTTGATGAACGGTTGCGGGAAATAGAAAAAAGCATGATCCTCGAAGCCCTTCGAAAAACCGGCGGGGTTCAGGTGCGGGCAACCGAACTGTTGGGGATCAACCAGCGCAGCCTGTGGCATCGCATCAAAAAGCACAATATCGATGTGAAAGGCATGAAAAGTGACGAATTTTGAAGGAATTGGGTGAACTTACCCTACACTTTTTGTAGCTTTTGGGGTTGCAACCATAAGGATTGCGATGGGCTAATTTTTTTATGTTATTTAACTATCTAAATTTATTTTAATAATTAAGATTTCCATAATTAGATTCTCATCTTGGCATTATATATGCAAATATATATGCTAAAATGACAAACCAATATTGAATAAAAATAGAAACGGGAGGAGCAAACACCATGAAAAAACAAAATCCATTACTCAATCAAGAAGGTTTCACGCTGGTCGAAATTATTGCCGTCTTGATTATTCTGGGCATCCTGGCGGCCGTGGCCGTGCCGCGGTACATCGATCTTGAAGCGAATGCCAAAATCAGGGCTGTCGAAGCCGCCGTATCCGAACTAAACGGGCGGGAGAGCTTGACCTGGGCTGATATAAAAATCTCCACCAGCGGTTACGATGAGACTGACGGAGATAATGATGTCTGGGCAAATCTAGATCAGGATCTTGGCAGCGGTTATCAATGGGTAGGTACCGTTAGCCAAGATAGTGCCAGCTCCTTCTCATTTAAGGGCGAGTCATTTTCCGTGTCTCGCAACCCATCCACCCGCGGCCGACCGGCTACCTGGACGCTAATGCCCTAGCCCGAGCAGCAGAATCAGCTAGTTCTTGGGACGATGTTGACAAATAAAAAGAGCGGCGACCCTCTCGCTGCTTTTTTTATTCAATATCGACTACCTGGTCCCCGGGATCAAGTCGCCGAAAATTGGCTTTTCCGATAAGACCGTTCGGCGTGTTGGGTGTGATTCAGACCGAGGCATCTAGACAGCGTTCCAAATCGGAACCAACTCAAAGCCGGATTCGCCCTCTGGGCTATATACCCCATGGGCCGGAAGCCGAGCCCGGAGTCTTTACTTTTATTCTCCGCGTAACCCCTTGCCTCTTGCCCGCCCGATATCCTGTGTTATATTGATACTTGCAAAAAATGTTAAGGACACAGAAAGGATACCGGTATGAAACTAGCAGTCAGCGGCAAGGGCGGAGTCGGTAAAACCACTTTATCATCCCTGTTGATACGGACATTTAATCAGAGCGGCAAACGGGTGTTGGCTATTGACGCGGATCCGGATGCAAATTTGGCAGCCGGTGTCGGCATTGAAAATGCCGAGCGCATCGTTCCGATCGCCGAGATGAAGGAACTTGTCCTTGATCGAACCGGGGCCCAACCCGGTAGTATCGGCGGTTTTTTCAAGCTAAACCCGAAAGTGGATGATTTACCGGATGCGCTATCGGCCACTCTGGAAAACATCAAACTCATGCGTCTGGGTGGAGTCAAAAAGGGTGGATCCGGCTGTATCTGTCCGGAAAGCACACTGTTACGAGCATTGGTCATGCACATTGTGCTAGTGCGGGACGAGGTCGTGGTCATGGATATGGAAGCCGGCATTGAACACCTTGGGCGAGCAACCGCCAAGGCTGTTGACAAGCTGATCGTCGTGGTTGAGCCGGGTCGGCGCAGCATTGACACGGCCGAACATATCCGGCGACTGGCCGGCGAGATCGGTTTGAATGCCATTGCCGTGGTTGGCAATAAAATCCGGGGTGATAAAGACCGCGAGTTTCTGCAAAACCATTTGAACGATTTTGAGTTCCTCGGTTTTCTGCCCTATGATGAGGCCCTGATCGAAGCGGATCTGAGCGGGATTTCGCCCTTTGACGTGGATTCTCCCTCAAAGGCTCAGGTCGAATCCATGATTGCAAAGCTATAAAGATTGAATATTGAAGAGTGAATATTGAATAATTATGGAATGCTGTCGATTTAAAATTATTGAATGGTCGCGGTGTTTTCTCCCTAAAATTGCTGCTGCGTGACGAATTTGCTTTCCAAGCAGATCAATTGAATCATTCTAACCCTGAACCCTGAAGGTTAAAGCATCATGCGTTTTTAATGATAGAATGCCATAAATCTTCAATCTTCAATCAGACATTATGCACCGTCACAAACCGCATTTCCCCAGGTCAAAACGCCGTATTCGCAAAAAGGGCCGCCGCAAGCAACTGGAGCCCGGGGCGGATGCCAGGCTGAAAAAAGTGTTTGCAGGCATTGGAATACCGCCAAGTCGGGTATTCAGACCGGACCCCTTCCAGATCGATGCCCTGGCGGCGATACAGCGATCCGACTGTCTGGTCACCGCCCCCACGGGAGCCGGCAAAACATGGATCGCTGAACGCGCCATTGCCCGTATTCATGAAGCCGGCGGCAAATGCTGGTATGCCTGTCCGTTGAAGGCGCTGAGCAATGCGAAATACGCTGAATTTTCAGCTATATTCGGTGCTGGAAATGTCGGAATTCTTACCGGGGATCACCGGGAAAACCCTGAAGCGCCGATTATTGTCGGTACCACCGAAATTTTACGCAATCAGCTCTATGATGCCATGCATCACGGCGTATCTCTAGCCACAGATTTCGTAATTTTGGACGAAGCCCATTTTCTTGGCGATGAGGAACGCGGTGTCGTGTGGGAAGAGATCATGATATATCTGCCGTCTCGAATCCCGCTGCTGCTCTTATCGGCAACCATCGGCAATGCCGGCCAAATTGCCGACTGGCTTGCCAAAATTCGTTCGACAGCGTGTACGGTCATTGAAGAAACCGTCCGACCGGTTTCGTTGTATCCACTTTTTTTTCATCCTTCGGGTACCCTGCTGCCGCTGCTGGCACCGGCCAATTCCGGCAGCCGGCAAGCGCTTGATAAAAAGGTCAATCAATACATTAAAACCAGACCCCGGCGACGCCGGGGTCTTTATCATCGATCCCCTCCTTTTGGCGATATTTTGCGGGTCCTGCGAAAATATGATCTCCTGCCGGCAATTTTCTTCCTAAAGTCCCGGGCTGACTGCGACCGGGCGCTGGAATCCTGTCGCGACCACCTGGTAAGCGGTTCATTGCGTCAGGAGCAAATCCGGCAAAAAATGGCGCAATACCTCCGGCACATGCCGCACATCGCCAAGCACCGCCAGCGATGGTATCTGGAAGAAGCGGCTGTCGGCGCCCATCACAGCGGTCAACTGCCTGCATGGAAACTGGTGCTGGAGGGGTTAATGACCAAAGGCCTGTTGGATGCCGTATTTGCAACCTCGACTGTCGCCGCTGGCGTGAATTTCCCGGCCAGGACCGTTGTATTTTTCAATTCGGACCGCTTTAACGGCAAGGATTTTTTACCCCTGACCGCTACCGAGTTTCACCAGATGACCGGTAGAGCCGGTCGCCGGGGGATGGACAATATCGGTTTTGCACTATTGATACCCGATAAATTTATGGATGTCCGGCTAATCGGTCAATTGCTTTACTCACCGCCATCTGCCGTCATCAGCCAGATTAAAATTAATTTTTCAATGGTACTCAATTTACTGCTTTCCCACACTCCGGCGCAGATTGAAGAGTTGCTGCAAAAGTCATTTGCCAATTATTTGATCAACCAGCCCAGCCCCCGAAAGGGCGCCTCTGAAGGCCATAAGTATCTCTGGCCGGATTTTTTGCGGCATCTTAATTTTTTAAAGGCGACCGGCTTTGTGTCAGCTGAAAATGAGTTAACCGCAGACGGCAGGTGGGCATCTCAGTTGAGAGTGGATCAACCGCTGTTGATTGCCGAAGGCTTTCGGCGCGGAATCTTTCCGCAGTCGGATCCGGAAATTCTGGCCGGAATTATTGCTTCGTTTGTAAATGAGCGCGAAGTCGATGATCATATCAATCCAAAATTGATGCCTGATTCGCTGGTTAAGGCATTTAAAAAGGTGTCCAAAGGCTTGCAACCCTTTGCGGTTAAGATGAAACAGCAAAAATTTGAGGTTCGGTCGCTGCAGTTGCGTCCGGCCGCTACGGTTTGCGCCTGGGCCCAGGGACAACCATGGGAAAAGGCACTGAGAATTGCTGAAATTGAGGAAGGGAATCTGGCCATGCTGATATTAAGAACTGCCGATAACCTCAGGCATATTCGAAACTTGAAAGATGTCTTTCCCGAGGCCGCAGCTACTGCTGCGAAATGTATCGAGCTGATATTGCGGGAACCCGTAATTAATGAATATTGAAAGAAGATGATTTAATATTGAAGACTTGAAGATTGAATATTTGAGGAATTCTATCTGTTTTTAACATGAGGGGGTAAATATTGCGCAACAAAACCATCTTCAATCTTCATTTTTCAATCCTTTGCGCCTGACTGGGCATGATTTTTAGAATTCTTTCAGCCAGTTGATTCATGTTAAACGGTTTTTGAATGAAACCGTCACAACCGCGCTGCAGGATGTTGGTCGCCTGGCCGTTTACACTGTATCCGCTTGATAGCAAAATTTTTACATCCGGGTTGATTTTTCTCAGGCGATCAAAGGTTTCGCTGCCGCTCATACCGGGCATGATCATGTCCATGATGATCATATCGACATTATTCTGGTCTTTTTGAAAAATGTCAATCGCCTCCTGACCGCTCATGGCCGGCAACACGGTATAACCAAGTTCTTCCAGTAGTTCGCGGCCGACTTCAAGGATCATTTTTTCATCATCGATCAAAAGAATGGTTCCGCTGCCTTTAATTATGTTCGCTGTCAATTCCGCATCTTCGACGGCTTCTTTGCCCGATGCCGGCAGATAAATGGTGAAGGTCGTTCCCTGGTCCAATTCGCTGTAAACATTTATGTAACCTCCGTGGCTCTTTATGATACCATACACAGAGGCCAGTCCCAATCCGGTTCCGCGTCCCATTTCTTTGGTGGTGAAAAACGGCTCAAATATCCGATCCTGTGTTTCTTTGTCAATCCCGACACCGGTATCGGAAATCGAGATTTTAACATACCGGCCGGGTTCCACTTTGTAGGGTTTGACGTAGCTGCGATCCAGCGTAACATTTTCAGTGCTGAGATACAGATCACCGCCATCGAGCATGGCTTGCCAGGCATTAACGTACATGTTTAACAGAACCTGTTCGATTTGGCCTCGATCCACTTCCGCCGTCCAAATCGATTCGTAAAGGTTGGTATGTACCTGAATTTCCTTTCTAGTCCTGGCAAACAGTGAGGAAGACTTGTCGATGATTTCATTGAGATCGGTGGCCTTAACGAGATATTTCCCGCGGCGGGCAAAGCCGAGCAACTGTTTGGTCAGTGTGGTGCCGTTCTGTACATAAGTTTCGATGTTTTTTATTTTTTCATGATTCGGGTGCTCCGAGTCTATTTTCAGCAGCATCAACGATGCATTACCTTGAATTCCCATCAAAATGTTATTGAAATCGTGGGCAATGCCGCCAGCCAGGGTCCCGATGGATTCCATCTTTTGCGCCTGTTGAAGGTGTGTTTCAAGTTTATGCTTCTCCTTTTCGGTCTTTTTGCGCACGGAAACATCGCGCAGCACGCCCTTAAATCCAATCGGCCCATCAGCCGGATCTTTCAGTATTGAGAACGATAGCTCAAGCAACACCTTGTTGCCAGCGGGACGGATTACATCATAACTCGTTACATTTTTAGGCATGCCGGACTGCAGGAGTTGCTCGGTGATCCGGTCCATTTTATCCGCGGTCTCAGGGGTGGTATACTGGCGGGTATTCATACCGATCAACTGGCTGCGGGAATAACCCAGAATTATACAAAAGGGGTTGCTGAAGAAAGTTAAATTACCTGCGAGATCGGTTTCAAAATAGCCTTCTTCAATACTTTCGAGGATGGTTCGATATTTCTCCTCGCTTTTCCGCAAAGCGTCATCAGCGGCTTTACGTTTGCTGAACGTGTATTGGACATGAGATCCGAATATGGCAAACAGACACAGCACTAAGACCCGTGTCCAGATTTGAAAAATATCCGGTCCCAGGAGATATTGAAAAAAATTGGCTTCCGGTTCTAAAAAAAAATACATGAAAGATTCGCAGACCCAGTAAAAACAGGCCAGGCCAATGCCGGTGATAACCATCGAATCCATTATGGTATTTTTGAAATCTTTTTTATGCGTCACGTTGCTTCCCCGAATTTAACAATGAACGATATTAAAAAACACCAACTCTGTCAAATTTTATTTCCTGTCCGGGTGATTGCTTTTTGGACAAATTTCCGGTATTATTAAATAAAATTGAAAATCAGAAATATAGCATTTATAAAATACGGCAACCATGTGATCGGGTCATGAAGATAATTAACCTCAGGGCATTGCGGGCAACGCTGCTGCTGGTATTCAGTTTTTCGCTGCCGCACCAGGTTTTGGCGCAAGAAGACTGGTTTGAAAAAGGCCTTATGTTGAGCAGGGCCCAGCAATACGACATGGCTATCGAAGCCTTTTCGACTGCCATTGAACTGATTGCCGGAGATTTTGAAGCTTATAATTACAGGGGCGTCGCCCTGACCTATCAGGGCGACTTCGATGGCGCTGTCGCCGACTATACCATGGCACTGCAAATCAAGCCCGGATACGCCGAGGCTTTGCATAACCGCGGCTTTGCCTGGGTTCGAAAAGGCAATCTCAGCCAGGCACTCAATGACCTTTCCCAGGCCATTGAAATTAATCCTGTGTTAGTGGATGCATACAACATCAAAGCCTGGATCCTGGCGACAAGTTCGCAGACGGATTATCGAAACGGAAAAGAGGCTGTCGTGCTGGCGCAACAGGCGGTGGAGATTAATGCAGGCATTGATTCGCTGGATACCCTGGCAGCAGCATATGCGGCTAATGGTCAATTCGACGAAGCAATATCTACCCAGAAACGGGTTGTATATATGCTGATCCAGCAGGAAAGAACCGATCGGCTTGCTGTTTACATTGATCACTTAAATACTTATAAAGCCGGCCAAGCCCTGCGAATTAATTACGCTAGTTCAAGCCCCCGGGGTGGACCTGAGAAGTTTAACAAGCCTCTCGGAACTGGAGCCGAACGCAACATGCCGTCGCCTGCGGCACACCAGAACACAGCCGTATTTGCCGGACCCTATCCTTATACGATTCAGGTCAGTGCTTATCGAGATCCGGCCAAATCCGCCCGGATCGCCACAACTCTGGCAAATAAGGGCGATCCTGCTTTTTCCTGCCCGGTTCATATCCCGGGGAAGGGCGACTGGCATCGGGTTTTTATCGGTTCGTACCGATCCCGGGCCGAGGCCCAAAGCGCCGCTGTCGAATTGGAAAAGAGAAAATTTCAATATGTCCAGGTGACACGCAAACCCTATACCGTCCAGGTGGGGCTTTTCGATTCTAAGCCGGCAGCGAATGAAGTCATCACCAGGTTGCGGGCTAAAGGCTACACCACTTACAGTCTTCCAGTTCGAAATCAGCCCGGCAAAACCAGACTATTGATTGGTGCGTATGAAACCCGGAAGGAGGCCAAACGGCTTTCCGAACAACTGGCAAAAGACGGTTTCACTTCCGGGATTCTTCCAAGATGAGAGTGGGGCTCGGGTCGCGGGATGCAGGTTGCGGGGTGCGAGTTGCGGCTTCATGGGCATCGGTAGGGTAGGGCGCACAGCGCATGGTGTGCAGGGCAGGGCGATGCGAAGCCGGTATGTCTCGTGTGAAACTTCATGAATCCAATGGCATTTTCGTAAACTTACACACGCTGTTACAAAGTACAGACTTCGTCGTCGTTCTCGTGCTCGTCCTCGATAAAATTCTGAATCACGAGGACGAGCACGAGAACGACGACGAGCACGAAAAGTATCAGATTCAATCGCCTAAAAGCGCCCTTTTATGAAACTACAGCTTCTTCTTCGATTAGACTGGCCGCTTTTCAGTCCAGCGCAGGCGCTGTCTTCTGGTATCTGAAGGCTGCGCATCGTGTCCCCTAACAGACGGTTTAAAAAAGTTACTTATCATCCGCAATGGCCAACAGTGATTCATCAATCAAGAATGTTCCCAGGCATGAAACCCTGCTGCTTTTTCTGCTGGCTGTAATTATAATTCTGGTCTACACTGAAACCCTGACCAGTCCCTTTATTTTTGATGACATTCACAACATTCGGGATAACCCCCATATCCGTGTTCCAGTTCTCAGTTTTAAAAACCTTGCCTGGGCCGGGTTCCAAAGCCCGTTAGCCAACCGGCCGGTCGCTAATATCAGCTTTGCGCTGAATTATTATTTTCACGGGTATAATCTGGTGGGCTTTCATGTGGTGAATATTTTAATCCACATCACCAGCGGGATTTTTTTATATTTTTTGGTGAAAGCAACCATTCGGACTCCCGCCCTGGGTGGCCGATATGCCAAATTCGGTTGGATACCATTTTTTACAGCGTTTATCTGGCTGGTTCATCCCCTGCAGACCCAGTCGGTAACCTACCTCGTTCAGCGTATGAACAGCCTGGCGGCCATGTTTTATGTGTTGTCATTATTGCTCTACGTAAAATTTAGGCTGAGCACCGGTCGCCGGGCAAAATGGCCGTTTTTGGGCGGTTGTATCCTGACCGGAATGCTGGCCTTCGGCACCAAGGAAATATCCGCCACCCTGCCCGGGTTTATCATTCTATACGAATGGTATTTTTTCCAGGAATTGAGTCGACAGTGGGCGAAACGCCATATGTTGATTCTGGCCGGTTTCGGAGTGTTTATAATAGCAATTTCACTGGCTTATTTTGGAAACGACCCTTTTGTCAGAATATTGAACGATTATAATAGCCGGGATTTTACCCTGGTCCAGCGCGTGCTGACCCAATTTCGGGTCGTTATATTTTACATCAGCCTGCTGATATGGCCGCAGCCCTTGAGATTGAGTCTGGATCATGAGATTGCTTTATCATATTCCCTGACAAACCCCATAACAACCCTGTTGTCGATGACGATAATCATTGTTCTGATCCTCCTGGCAATTCTGCTCGCCAAACGGGAACCTCTCATATCTTTCTGTATTTTATGGTTTTTTGGCAATCTGGTAATTGAGTCTTCAATCATCGGGCTGGAACTTGTGTTTGAACATCGCAATTATTTACCCTCCATGCTGGCTATCCTCCTCCTGGTTGCCCTGGTATTCAGATATTTAAAACCAGTCTGGTTGGGCGTGGTTGCTTTGTGCGTTGTGGGAACCCTTTTTACGGTGTGGACATTCGAAAGAAATAAAGACTGGTCCGATGAAATTTCCCTCTATCGGGATTGCGTTGAAAAGGCTCCAGGCAAAGCGCGGCCCTACAACAACCTGGGGGCAGCCTTATTGCGCGCTGGAAGTCTGGCGAAAGCCGTCGAGCAGTTTAAGACCGCCCTGAAAATTAAGCCCGATTTTGTCGATGCGCACTACAATCTGGGATATGCTTTGTCCCGGCAGGGGAATCTGGCAGCGGGCATCTATCAGTTTGGGGAAACCCTGCGCCTCGATCCCGATAATTTAAAAGCACTCAATAACATGGGCGTTGCGCTGGCACTCCAGGGCCGGTACGGCCAAGCAGTTAATTATTTTGAAGCGGCTCTGGAACAAAACCCCAGAGATGCTGACGTTCATAATAATCTTGGTATTGCCTTGAAAAATAAGGGTAACCCGGATGATGCAGCCAAACATTTTGCCAGAGCGCTGGCCCTTGATCCCCGGCATGCGGACGCCCACAATAGCCTCGGTCTGATACTGATGGAAAGCGGGCAGGTCGCTGCGGCGAACCAGCATTTTGCCCGCGCCCTGGAAATCAATCCCGACTTTAAAGATGCTCGTCGCAATTTGGAAAACAGAGGACAGGTAAATGGAGTCGGAAGTGGGAATGCGGAAGTCGGAGTTAAAAACTGAGAACAGGTAAATGAAGTCGGCCTGCGACGAGCTCCCCTCGACGCGCTCGGGGCCTGAGCCTGTCGAACGGCAGCCGGGTCGAAGTGAGAATGCGGCAATCGGAATTAAAAACAGAGGACCGATGACAGAATTTGGAACCGGTCTGATTGGAAAACAAAAGGGCCCCCTGGTCGGGGCCCTTTTTGATTGGTGGTGCCGGAGGGGAGAATCGAACTCCCACGGACGCAAGGTCCACTGGATTTTGAATCCAGCGCGTCTACCAATTTCACCACTCCGGCATTGTTTCGGCTATATATTTAATATGAAATGAATTGTCAACCAGTATCAAGACCCCAGCATCATAATTTCACGCGCAGATATTACGCCTTCGCGCAAAACTATGGGCCGGTCCCCCCCAGTCACATCGACCACTGTCGAGCCACGGCCTCCTGCCAGGGGGCCGGCATCTAGGATGAGGTCCAACTGGTGGGCGACCTGCGGCTCGAGATCACTAATCTGATGACAACCGGAACTGCCCGAAAGATTGGCGCTGGTGCCGGTGATGGGACCGGCGACAGCCTCGACCAAAGCCGAAGCCACCGGATGGCCCGGCAGTCTGATACCAATTTTCCCGCTGCCGCCGGTCAGGTCGGGGGAAAGGTCCTCGCCGGCTTCAAAAACAAGGGTTACCTTGCCCGGCCAAAATTGTCGCATAATGTTCGCTGCGATCTTTGGTACCCGGGTGACCAACCGTTCCAAGCGTTTGGGATGGTCGATTAAAATTAATAGCGGTTTTTGAGCGGATCGCTGCTTTATTGCGAATACTCGCGCCACGGCACCGGTGCTGAATGCATCAGTGCCCAATCCATACAAGCAGCGGGTGGGATAGGCGATGGTCCCTCCCGCTTTGATAACGGAGGCCGCTGTTTTAATGGCTTCATGTGCCGGATTGACCGGTGCAACCTTTATAATCCGTGGCCGGGTCATCACTTTTAAGCGGCTTCAACCGCTTGCGCTTTTTTCTCGACCTGCAGCGCCATCTCCTGTTTGAAATTTTCGAGCTTTTGTCCGAGCTCCAGATCAGAGGTCGCCAGGATCTGGGCTGCCAGAATACCGGCATTGCGGGCGCCGGATTTGCCGATGGCCATGGTTGCCACCGGAATACCTGGCGGCATTTGGACCGTAGCCAGCAGAGCATCCAAACCCTGCAGACATGAAGAATCAATGGGAACACCGATTACCGGCAAATGTGTATGGGCGGCCAAAACACCGGCCAGATGGGCTGCATGACCCGCACCGGCGACGATAACTTTTAAGCCTCTTGCCAGGGCGGATCCGGCGAAATCAGCCGCACGTTGCGGACTTCTGTGAGCAGAGGCCACCGTCATTTCATACGGTATTTGAAACTTCTTTAGAATAGCTGCCGTTTCTTTCATAACCTCAAGGTCGGAATCACTGCCCATAACGATTCCAACCTGTGGGGGCCCGTTATCACCTTTCAAATCCCTGTCTTGGGTCATCAGATTAATTCTCCTTTACGATGGGTTAGGTGGCCAACCAAATTAATATTGAAGATTGAAAATTGAATATTTGCGGTATTCTATCTATCTTATTTTCGCTTCCTTCGTGAAATGGGCTATATTAAAAAAGATTATATAGACAGAATTCTATAAAATTTCAATACTCAAAATTCTCCCGGACCAAAATCACTGATCAAAGTATTTGAATCGGAGGGAAAGTAATGGATAGCGAACAATCAGCAGCCAAACGGTTGACGCGATTGTCCCTGCCAGGAGGGGGAAGCAAAAGCACGTCACTACTCTGGACAGGATCAGCCCCGGGCCTGGTGCGCTTCAAGCCCCAGTTCGATGAGTTTGTCGAGGACCTGACTGAAACTCATGCCGGCCTGTTGCGCGGCCTGGGGGAAAAGGCTGGTGGCGGTCATTCCGGGAATCGTGTTGGTTTCCAGCACGTACATCTCATTATCTTTAAGGATCATGTCGGTTCGGCTGTATCCCTTGCAAAATAGTGCTCGGTGAGCAATCTTGGCGTAGTTTTGTGCTCTTTGCGTCAATTCTTCATTAATGCGCGCCGGACATATTTCTCGGGTGACACCCGCTGTATATTTGGCTTCGTAATCAAAGAATTCATGGGATTCATCCGGTATGATTTCGATAAGCGGCAAGGCGTCCAACTCCTTATTGCCAATCACGCCGGCGGTCAGTTCCGTTCCCCCGATGTAGGATTCGACCAGGATGGCCCTATCAAATTGTCCTGCCTTGTCCAGAGCGCCCTGCAGGTCGGGCGCTGACTTTACAATCGACATGCCCACACTGGAGCCGGCTTCCACCGGTTTAACCACCAGGGGCAGGCCAACTTGGGATGCACATTTTTCTGCATCGACAGTTTCTTCTCGGTCGTAGACATGATAAGGAATCACGGGCAGACCGGCTTTTTCGTAGAGCTGTTTGGTGACCACTTTGTTCATGGCCAGTGCACTTCCCAGAACACCGGATCCCTGATAGGGAATATTCAGCAATTCAAGCAGACCCTGAACGGTCCCATCTTCGCCAAAAGGCCCATGCAGGATGATCATGGCTATGTCGATCTTGCGAGCATCCTGAACGAGCCGGGCCAGGTCGGATTGAGGATCATACTGCCGGATATGGTATTTATCCTTATCCAGCGCTTGGTAAACCTGTTCACCGCTGTGCAGCGAGACTTCACGTTCGGATGAGATGCCACCGGCCAGAAGAGCGACAGTGAGTTTTTCCATGGAATTATTCCTCCCTTTCGTTTTTATTGCCGCTCTCAAAGCGGTCTGCCAGCATGGCTGAATATCGCTGGGGCACTTCAAATTCTATCGACCCGCTGCGCGTGGCGTTTAATTTCATTATCAGAAAGTTGAGTTTCTTTAAAATACGATATTTTTCGGCCGTCTCTTCCATGCCGCGCAATAAATCCTCTGTGCGCTCAATCTCTTTTTTAAGCTCAACTTCCGGGGGCAGACAATCCGCATTTTTTAAAATTTTGTGGGACAGTCTAAGTTCCTCAGCTATATGGCGATCCTCTTCCAATGCGAGCGGTTTGCCCGATCCTGCCAGATTTTCAAATTCGCCGTTGCGTTGGGCTTTGCGAATTCGTTCTTCTACGATTTTTGTAAACCCTGAAAACATCGGTTCGCTTGTGGATTTCGGAATGCGCCCGCCTGCCATCGTCTGCAACAAAGCTAGTGGCGAGCAGGGATTGTGGATAGATTAACCGGCAATGATCCGAGTTTCATTCCTGAATCCTGTATGTTTCTCCTTATATATATTTAAACTAGTTATATCATATTTTTAGATCTATGAAAATTGGAAAAATTCAGGTATTAATTGACCCGGACGTTAACAATTTGGTAAGAAAATGGGCCACTGTCAATTGAAGATTGAATTATGCAAATTGTATTTAGAAGAAGGGTAAGCAGAATGAAAAAAATAGCCTTTGCCGGAACCGATGGTCGAACCCTGTTAAGCGCGCTGGTAACCGCCACTGCCAAGAGCGACATTTATCCGGAAACGTTCACGGGAGTCGTAATCCGGGGTACGCCTTCGATGCCGGTCTTTTGTGAAATCATGAACTGGCCGGTGGAGTTTGTTGAAACCGCCAGCAATTCCGTTGCAGATTATACGGCTGCAATAATTACAGCCTTAAAGGAAGAGAAGATAGATTATGTGATACCCATGCCGGAAGCACTTCTATTTGACGGCCTGGTGGACGCCGTGGAACAGGCCGGCTTTGGTGATCGAATCGTCGGTTTGACCAGGTCCGGAGCTTTTATTGAAGGTGATAAAATAGAATGCAAAAAACTTTGCCGGGATGCCGGCATCCCGGTTGCTGCATCCTGGTGCGAGGTGGATGCCAAAGACTATCAGCGTATATTAGCGACATGTTTGAATTATATCGATGCCTATGGCGGCGCCGTTCTGAAATATCCATACAGTGCCGGTGGTAAGGGGGCACGCATTATTTTAAATTCATGGGAAATAAGGGAAGTATATGATGCCCTGATCAAAGACTACAAGGACAGCTATAAAAAAATATATGGCGGCAAGGGAAAATGGCCGCTTCTGATTGAATCGCTGATGTCGGGCGTCGAGATCAGCTTTACGATTTTGGTCGATAGAAACGGTCACTTTCAAATTTTGCCGACAGCCATGGATTACCCCGAACGGTTCGAAGGTCCTACCGGTAAAAGCAATCCGATTACCGGTGGCATGGGAGCTGTTTCACCCCATCCGCTGGAAACGCCGCACATGATAGAAATGGCCGGTGGCCGGATTGCCAAACCTTTAATCGAGATAATGAAGACAAGGGGCATTTTACGGCCTTGTGTTTTATATCCCGGCTGTTTTGTATCATTGAGCGATGACCGGTGCCCGACCGCTATCCGGGTGTCTGAAATTAATATCCGTCCCGGCGAGCCCGAGGCCCAGCCGGTCATTCGGCGGCTGAGAAATCTGGCTGCCCTGATCCAGGCGACTTTGCAAGGCAATTTAGATGAAGTTGAACCGGAGGTCAGAACGGATCAACTGGCAATGTGTTCGGCCTTGGTTACGGGCCCGGGGGGGCCGGACGGTCAAAAAGGTTACCCCTGGTCGTGCACCCGGGGAGAGGTAGTTGAAATCGATTTTAAATATATGAAACGCAAAGGGATTCAAGTAATTCCGTCTGCCATGATGGGCCCGTCCGAGGACGGCAGCTTTAAATCCGATGGTACGCGGGTCGCATATTTGAACGCCAACGTAACCGTTAAACCCACTGAAAACCGAGGAGAGGTCGCTGAGCGTTTCAGGAACAAATTGCTGGCAGCCTTTGATAATGGCAAGATCAGGGTGATTCCCCGTGAAGACCTGAACGGTAATCGATTGGATCTCCGGCGCGATATCGGTTTCCATTATCTCGCTGCCGAGAAGATTTTCCCGGATTGAGCGAGGTCATCTATTTCATCGTTCAGGTAGGATTTGGCTGACTTTTCGCAGCGGATTATGAATATTGGACAGCAACCAGAACAAGCAGTCCAGATGGTTTGCGCTTTGTTCTTCAATTGCGACGCTCATGTTTTTCATGGGCGATACGGGGTTTTATCCGTTGATTTTATTGTGTTTGGTGGCGATGCAGGGATTTGAACCCCGGACACTGCGGATATGAGCCGCATGCTCTGACCACCTGAGCTACATCGCCATGTATTTCATCAATCGCCTGGAATTTTAGTAAGTTGCTTACCTACCAATTCCCTTGCCCGAAGTCAAGTCGAAAAACAGAATGGACGTTGTTGATGACAATCACCCTAAACCGACCACCCCCCCCGGTTGAAAAATAAACCCCGCAGAAATTGAAAAGCATTTCGCGGGGTATAAACAGCGGAGTTTATTAAAAGCTAAACTCGACGAGCCGTAACCAATATTTAATATTCAAACATTATATCGAGGATCCCTCCACCTCAACGGTGAATTCATCCAGATTACGCGGCAGTTTATCGAACACAATCATAAATGGGACTCTTTTTCCGGTCTTAACCTTGATATTGGATCTCTTATCACCGGATTGGTTGCTTAATTTTTTACTGATTGCTGTGATATCCATTGCGGCAAGATCTGAATTGGATATCATATTGCCGCAATAAACAGTTGCTGCTTTTGCGATTTTCTTTCCTTTTAGAAATAATTTTCCGGTCACTTTGATATAGCTGCGCGGATGATCATAATCATTTTTGATTTGTCCCTGAATTACGTAGAGCTGACCGGACTTGGAATTATCAACAAATTTGCCGTTGATTGTTTTGCCCAAGGGGATGATTTTCAGGTTACCGGCAACATCCTGGGGCGCGGGATTCAACCAGTCGCTTAGATAAGGAATCTTGACATCCAGATCGCTGAGGTAAGGAATTTTTATATCACTGATATACGGTATTTTAATGCCCAACATGTTGGGCATAATAAAGACACCAACGGCCAGTAGAAAAAGCAACATCACGACCAGCAATGGTTTTTTCGACCGGGCTTTTTGGGGCTCGCGCACCACAGGCACCTCATGGTCCAGGGACTCCGATATCGGCGGTTCGCTCTCGGCGCTCGGCAGCACATGGGTTGCTCCATAGGCGCTGTCGGACGCAGATAACTCATCCGAGCTAAATTCATCGGTACTGACAACGCTTGTTTCGGATGTATCCTGAAATTCCGTCTCCTCAATTCCGGCTTCTTCAAGAAAATCCACCTCATCGGATGCCAGCAAGTCCGATTCCAGCTGTTGATCGGTTGATCCGCTGGTATCAAAAAGATCCTCATCTTCTTTTGCCTGGAGCTCACTTTCCAGATCAAAATCAAGTTCGAGTTCGGCGTCAGCGCCTTTTGAGGCATCATCCAGCGCAGCCTCCATCTCCAGGGGCAGGTCCGTTACATCACCGTCAATTCCTGCGCTTTCCAACGGTTGGCTATCTTCACCTTCTTCCAGCAATTGTTCGATATCCAAAAAATCGTCATCCTGGGCTGCTGCACCGGGATCTGCTGCAGCTGCTGCATCAGCTCCAGCGACAGATGGTTCATCAAGATCGAATTGCAGATCGAGCTCCTCAGCATCGTTGCTGTCAGCGGCTTCGACGGATGGGGTTTCATCGGATTCGAGCATTTGTTCCAGATCTGAAAAATCCAGCTCGTCTTCACTTTGAGAATCGGCAGCCGTTTCGGTCGCTGGTGTACCGTCGTCAATTTGAAAATCAAGATCCATATCAAGGTCTTGGGCCGAATCATCGGCGGCGGCCTGGGCGGCAGGAGCGTCCTCGGCTTCGATGAAGTCCTCAAGGTCCGACAAATCCAGCTCGTCGCCATCACCTGAATCTGCAACGGCCACGGATTCATCCCCGCCGGTCGATGCCTCGCTCTCAAGATCCAGATCAAGGTCCAATTCTTCCGGTTCAGCTTCGGCTGCAGGGGCCTCTTCTTCCTCCATAAAATCTGTAAGATCAGACAGATCGAGCTCATCGGCCGCGTCTTCTTCAATGCCGGCGACCGTTTCGGCTTCCAGATCCAAATCCAGATCCAAACTCTCTAAATCCGTCGCAGATGCTTCCTCAAAAGCCGAAGCGTCATCCATTTCAAGATCTAAATCCGATAAATCCAACTCGTCGGACGTTTCGACCTCTAATGCCGCGGTACTTTCTTCCACACCCGATTCATCCGCCTCCAGGCCAAGGCTAAATTCTTCTGGGTCTGCTTCGGCGGTTTCTTCGGTAGCCGGCTCATCATCGATGGCCGACTCTAAATCGGACAGGTCCAGCTCATCGGATTCTTCCACTTCCAAAGCTTGGTCTTTTTCAGCAGCTTGATCTTCCAACACTGAAATGTCTTCTTCTTCTTCTTCAAGTCCCAGATCCGTCAGGTCAAGCCCATCGTCACCTGCCAGATCCAGCCCTGTATCTGTTTGCGATTCCAACTCAAAATCGAGATCTTCAAGCTCGGAATCGGCCTCATCTAAGGTTAATTCCTCTTCGTCCAAATCAACCAAATCTTCGAGATCCGGCATATCATCGCCGCCCATCGATTCTTCATCCATCACCAGATCTGAGTCATCGTCCTGATCAAAAGCCAGGTCAAGTTCCAGTTCATCTTCTGTTTCCTCAAATACATCATCCGGCTTCAACCCTGATTCAGCGTCCGGTATGTCATCGAAGTCACTCAGGTCAAGTTCGGATTCCTCTGTATCAGATGACATGCCAAGCGTTTCATCCACTTCATCATCAGCAAGAAAATCACCGAGGTCAGAATCAAGATCATCCAATCCCAAATCTTCCTCTTCTCCCGGCATTTGATCTTCGGAATCCAGTGTCAACTCATCATCGGCGGTTTCAAGCTCTTCGATATCTTCAGCCGATTGTGGGAATGCCATAAAAACACTATCGCATTTTGAGCATCTAACTTTAGAGCCCGTCTCTTTTATCTGACTGTCGCTAACGCTGAAGCTCGAATTGCACTCGTCGCAGGTAATAATCATACGTTACCCCATTACATAGAATTTCAAGTCGTAAATTGCCGGCAGATATCTGTCATCCCCGAGGTTGTCCTGGTCATACTCCAACCCAAATCCCTCTGGCACCTGATGAGCGGTTTGATTATTGTTGGTCTCTATATCCATGGCAAGCTGGATTTTCCGGCAGAATACGTACTGGAACCGTAACTGCGGCTTGATTGAAATCGACCTTCTCCGGGATGGCAAGATGCCGGACTAAATCGGTAAGAAAGATAAATGCACATTTAAGAACGGTATCATGAACTTCCCCCCGGGCACGATTATCGGCTGAATTCCGTTGATTCAATTCGGTTGCCGGTTTGGCAATTTTACCTTTTGTCAGCTCCGGGAAAAGTTCAAGCATAATTATGTTTAAAAATGATTATGAATTCTAGCAAAAAAACTGTCGAGTTTTGTATATAAGATTACCGCGAATGAGCGTTCTTGTCAATAATTTTGATTCGTTACAGCCCGGTGGCTGCCAATTCTTCAACTAATTTCTTTTGTTCTTCATTGAGCTGTTTCGGAACATTGATTATAATTCGGACAAAAAGATCGCCTTTTAGACCGCCTTTCATGGCCGGTAAACCGTGACCGGGCAAACGCATTTTGGTCCCATGTTTCGTGCCGGGCGGAATTTTCAGGCTCAATTGTTTGTCAGCAACGGTCGGGACAGCGATAGTTGTTCCCAAAATCGCCTCACTCACCTTTAATTCCCGATTTAAGTAAAGATCATGATTTTCGGTGCTGAACAGCGGATGATTGAGCACCTGAGATTTGATGTAAAGATCGCCGGAGGGGCCGCCGTACGGGCTTGGATTGCCCTTGCCGGCAAGCCGTAATTTTTTACCGGTTATCAATCCCGCTGGTATTTTGACTGTTAAATTCTCCGATTCGCCCTGATGCTGAAGTGTTATTATTTTGCTGGTTCCAGTAGCAACCTCCTGCAAGGTGAGGGGAAGCTCGTAAACCAGATCGGATCCTTTGACGCGAGCCTGCTGCTGTCCGCCCCCAAAATTATAGCCCTGACCGCCCCCGAAAGAAAATCGCGTTCTGCCGGACCGGCCGCTGGAAAAGTCACCGCCGCCAAATCCGAACTCCCTGAAAATATCGCCAAAATCAAAGCCGCGGAATATGTCTTCCTGGCTGAAGCGCTGGTGAAAACCTTCGGAACCGAAAGTGTCATACTCCTTGCGTTTCTCTTTATCGCTCAATACAGCATAAGCTTCGCTGATTTTTTTGAATTTTTCTTCGGCACTTTTATCCCCTTTGGTGTGGTCGGGGTGGTATTTCATTGCCAGCTTGCGGTAGGCTTTCTTAATTTCTCCTTCACTGGCATCTTTTTTTAAGCCTAAAATTTTGTAGTAGTCTTCAGACATCTTCGAAACCCCATCAGTTGATTTTTACTCTGAAATTCAGGTATTAGATTGATTCCTGCCATTCCGGTTTCCCGCTAATTTCCCTTGATTTTTCGCCATCTAAGATAAGGTGCAAGACCTAAGGTGTCAAGAATACAAGGGTTTTATATGAATTGAATATTGAAGATTGCAAATTGAATATTTATGGATGTCGCTTCGCTCCGTCCTTTTTAATATTGATCGGCCGGAGGCGGACCTTAAAAATTCAATCTGCAGTATTCAATTTTCAATCCTTCCAGCCCCTGCCTTCAGCACCACCATCAGTACTGAAATCGCCGCCGGTGTGATCCCCTCGATGCGGGAAACCTGTCCGAGCGAGGTGGGATTTATATTCGTCAGTTTTTCCTTTAATTCGTTCGACAGACCATGGACCCCGGCAAAATTAAAATCGGCCGGTATTTTTACCTTTTCCATATTTTTGAAGCGCTCAATTTCACGGAGCTGTTTTTTTATGTATCCTTCATATTTTATCTCTATTTCAACCTGGCGGCTAACAGTCTGGCTAATGTCGGCCGGACTTTGGGACAGGGCTCGCACCATTCGGTAATCCAGTTCGGTTCGTTTTAACAACTGGGCAAGGTGGATGCCGTTGTCAATTGGTTTTGAGTGCCGGCCCTGCAAATATTCATTTACCGTTGGCGTTGGTTTTACGACAGTTTGTTTGACACGCATAATCTCTTTATCAATTTGCTCTTTGCGCGCCTGCAGATCCTTAAGGATATGGTCATCAATCAGGCCGAGTCCATGACCCGTTTTCATCAGCCTTAAATCAGCATTATCTTCCCGCAACATGAGACGATATTCCGCCCGACTGGTAAACATCCGGTAGGGCTCACGCGTACCCCGGGTCACGAGGTCATCAACCATTACTCCCATATAGGCCTGGGATCGGTCCAGAATAAAGGGTGGTCTCTTCTGTAACCGGCAGGCCGCATTGATGCCGGCCCAAATGCCCTGGGCGGCGGCCTCTTCATATCCGGAAGTCCCGTTTATCTGACCCGCCAGATAGAGGCCGGTGATCCGTTTTGTTTCCAGGGTTGGATTCAGCTGAATGGGGTTGACGTAATCGTATTCGATGGCATAGGCCGGCCGCATGATTTCAGCAGTCTCAAGGCCTTCAACGGAACGGACCAGTTCGATCTGGACTTCCAGTGGCAGCGAATTGCCCAGGCCGCTGGCATAAATTTCCGTGGTATCAACTCCCTCCGGTTCCAGGATGATCTGGTGCCGGTCTCTGTCTGGGAATTTGACGATTTTGTCTTCAAAGGAGGGGCAGTAGCGGGCGGAGATTCCTTTTACGATTCCCCCGTAAAGCGCCGAGCGTTCAAGGTTATTGCGCACAATTTCATGGGTTTTGAGTCCGGTATATCCGATATAGCTGGGCATTTGCGGCAATCGAATCTTATCCGTAAAATAAGAAAATGCTTTGGGTTGGCCTTCAGCCTCCTGAATGTTAAATTTGCTAAAATCAATACTTGATTTTTTAAGCCGGGGTGGGGTGCCGGTTTTGAGCCGGCCGAGACGGAAGCCCAGTTCTTTCAGATTGGCTGCCAGACTATAGGATGCAAACTCACCGGCCCGGCCGGCTTTCATTGAATTATAGCCGATATGGACCAGGCCACTTAAAAAAGTACCCGTGGCCAATATTACTGCCGGTGCCTGGTAGTTAAACCCGGTATGATCCTGCACGCCTGCTATCCGGTCTTCTTCGACGATCAACCTTTCAACCATTGCCTGTTTGAGGTCCAGGCCCGTCTGAGCCTCAACCGCTTTTTTCATGGCGATGTGGTAACGAACTTTGTCGTTCTGAGTGCGGGATGATTGAACCGCGGGGCCTTTTTTGGTGTTCAGGGTGCGGTATTGAATGGCCGTCTGGTCTGTGATTTTGGCCATCTCACCCCCCAGGGCGTCGATTTCTTTGACCAGCTGCCCTTTGGCCATGCCACCGATCGAAGGACTGCAGGGCATTGCCGCCAGTTTGTCCAGGTCGATGGCCATCATCAGCACCCGGCAACCCATGCGGGATGCTGCCAGCGCGGCTTCGCACCCGGCATGACCGGCACCGATAACGATAATATCGTATTTTTGAGAATTGACTGTCATCTGATCTAGTCAGTAGTCAGCTGTGCGTTGTCTGCTGCTATGAGGTCGTTGTCTGTTACCATATATTTTGCTATTAATAAATTATTTCTCTGCTTCAATTTCAGCCCAATCCTGAAAATTTTGAAGGAGTTTTGATTATACTGCCGACCAATGGTATGGTCAAGTTATAGAAGGATGTCATGAACAAAAGATACAACGATCTCAACACCTATCTGCGATCCCGCTATGGTTGCCGGGTGCAAAAGATAACGATTGATGCCGGTCTATCCTGTCCCAACCGGGATGGTACGCTTGCCACCGGGGGCTGTATTTACTGTAATGCCCGGGGGTCCGGCACCGGCGCCCTCTCCCGAGGGCTTTCGGTAGCCGAGCAACTTCGCCAGGGAAAGCTAGCGCTTTTCAGGCGGTATAAGGCAAAGAAATTTCTGGCCTACTTTCAGTCATTCTCCAACACTTACGGGCCGGTGGAAAAGCTCAAACTATTATACGACGAAGCTCTGGCGGTTGAAGACATTGTCGGGCTATCCATCGGCACCCGTCCGGATTGTGTCGGACAACCCGTGCTGGAGTTATTGCAGGATTACGCGCGAGAATTCCTGATCTGGGTTGAATACGGTTTGCAGTCCGCCAATGATGCAACGCTGGCGCTGATCAATCGGGGCCACGACACCCAATGCTTTAAGGATGCGGTCAGAGCCACCGCCAACCGAGGGATTAAGATTTGTGCCCATGTCATTTTGGGGTTGCCCAATGAAACCGGGGAAGATATGCTCCACACAGCTAAAACCATTGCAGATCTGGGGATAGACGGAATAAAACTGCATCTGCTATACGTGGTTAAGGGTACCCGATTGGAAACACTTTACCGGCAGGGGACATTCAAGTGCCTTGAACAGCAGGAATATGTTGATCGGGTCTGCGATTTTCTCGAACATATACCTCGCCATATGATCATTCAGCGACTGACCGGAGACCCGCATCCCGCAGAATTGACGGCGCCGCAATGGTCTCTCAAAAAATCAGAAACCCTGGCCAAAATCAGAGAAACGCTGGAGAAAAGGGATACCTGGCAGGGGAAATTTTATGAAGTCGGAATGCGGAAGGCGGAGGGCGGAATGACCGGAAGCGGGAAGACGGAATGACGGGAAGTGGGAAGGCGGAATGGGGAAGTCGGAAGAAAGAAATTTGAAATCTGAATTCAGAAGTGGGAAGGTGATATGAGTCGATTGCGGATTTCAGATGTCGGATTGCGGATTGGACGAGCAAAAAGCAGAGCAAATTAATCAGGGTCGAACGATCGATTTTATGTTATTTATTTCCGCCTTTCGAACTCCGAATTCGTCTTTCCCTTTATCTTATACCTTACACCCTATACCGAGCGCCGTGCGCCATAAGCCCTGGGCCAGTTTTTCATCCCGCAACTCACAACCAGTATCCGGTATCCGGCTTCAGGCATCCGGAATCGTGCACCCAGCATCGAGAATCCAGTATCAAGTATCGAGCATATTGCAATATTTGATCGAAATCCGTATATTGATTAGGCTATGTTCAACGACATCATACTCAATTCAGAGGATTTTGACCTGTCCTTCAAGGTGTTCCATGAACTCATGGCGCGGAAGGTTACGGATATTCTTCTGATTTCAAGTCCTTATGAAGCCTTTGTCATGGAGGAAGATGGGCGGCTGGCCGAACGAATCATCCATGAATACCGCGGCCTGAATCTTTCTCGACCGCCCATGCTGACCTGGGCATCCTCCGCCCGGCAAGCACTCGATGCGTTGTCCCATAAAAAATTCGACCTTGTCATCACGATGCCCCAGGTCGATGAGATCAATGCCTATGCGCTGGGAAGGCGGATAAAAGCCATTTATCCCGACCTGCCGATCTATTTAATGATTCAGGACACGAGCAAGCACCTGCTGGATCGCAGGAATACGGACCACAAATCCATTGACCGGCAATATGTCTGGTACGGCAATTCCGATCTTCTGCTGGCCCTGATAAAAAATCTCGAAGATCGTATGAATGTCGCCTACGATACCCAGCGCGCCAGAGTGCGGGTGATAATCCTGGTGGAAGATTCTCCCATCTACTGCTCGACGTTGCTGCCGCTGCTCTATAAGGAGATCGTTACCCAAACCCAGGCGGTGATGGAAGAATCGGTTAACGATGAGCATCGCATTCTCAGAATGCGGGCACGTCCCAAAATCCTTGTGGCTGAGAATTATGAAGACGCGCTGGACCTCTATCAGCAATACCGGCCATTTTTGCTCAGCGTCTTTTCAGATGTCCGCTTTCCCAAAAATGGTAGGATGGATGACAGGGCCGGGATTGATCTGCTGCGCCGGATTCACCAGGACGATCCGGACCTTCCGCTGCTCAACCTCAGTTCGGAAGAATCAAACCGGCTGGCGGCGCGGGAGATATCGGCCATGTTTTTGAATAAAAACTCGGCCACCCTGCATTCTGAAATCCGTGGTTTTTTTATGAATTATCTTGGCTTTGGTGATTTTATTTTCCGCCTGCCGATTGGTCGGGAAATTGCCCGGGCATCCAACTTACGCGAAATGGAAACGATCTTGCCCGCCATCCCGGACGAATCCATCCATTTTCATGGCCAGCGCAACCATTTTTCAAGCTGGCTGATGGCGCGCTCCGAGGTGATGCTGGCCTCCAAACTCAAGCCGGTCAAAGTCAGTGATTTTCCGAATGCCGGGGAACTGAATAAATATTTAGTCAACTGCATCCACGAGCGGCGCAAGGGACGCCAGAAGGGTCTAATTACCGAACTGGTCACCGGCGCATTTGATCCGGATGCCGATTTTGTCAAAGTCGGCAAAGGTTCCCTGGGCGGCAAGGCCAGGGGATTGGCCTTTATTTCCACCCAACTCAAAGAAAACCCGGATCTGCAAAAAAAATTTAAAGATGTCGACATCCAGGTCCCCAAATCCCTGGTGCTATCGACGGAAGGATTCGAGGCCTTTATCAATGATAACGACCTCAAGGAGTTGGCAACATCCAAGCGCAGTGATGCGACGATCGCCAACCTATTTCTAAAGGCCCATTTCCCGCAATGGATGCAAACCGACCTTAAATTGTTCGTGGCGCATGCGCGATATCCACTGGCCGTGCGATCGTCCAGCCTGTTGGAAGATGCCCAGTTTCAGCCGTTTGCCGGTATCTATAAAACTTACATGCTGCCCAACAATCATCCCGACCCGGCCACTCGGCTCGAACGTCTGATTATGGCCATCAAGCTGGTTTACGCCTCCACTTATTATGAAAGCCCCAGATCTTATGCCAAAAGCACCTTTCATCGCGTGGAGGACGAAAAAATGGCGGTGGTTATCCAGCAGTTAACCGGGGCGGCTTGCGGCGATTATTTTTATCCGGCCATTTCCGGCGTGGCGCAATCCTATAATTTTTATCCCATCGCCCATTTGAAACCGGAAGAAGGCATCGCCCACATTGCCCTTGGGCTAGGAAAAACTGTGGTGGAAGGGGGCACGTCGCTGCGTTTTTCTCCTAGATATCCCCAGTTCCTGCCCCAATTTTCCACGGTCGATGATATATTGAAAAATTCCCAGCGATTTTTCTATGCGCTGAAACTGAATACTTTTCCGCCAATCTTCGATGTCAACGAAGAGGCGACCCTGGCAAAACTGGAAATTGATGAGGCGGCTCATCACCCGCCGGTCAAACACCTGATTGGCTCGTATTCCGCCCAGGATCACAGGGTCAGGGACGGCGCCGGAAGTGCCGGTTATCCCGTATTGACTTTTGCCAATATCCTCAAATACCGGTCATTTCCTCTGGCGGAGGTTCTGGCGGACGTGTTGGAAATCGGACGCCGGGGCATGGGGTGCCCGGTGGAAATGGAATTTGCAGTAAGACTGCCCGTCGACAATGAAGATAGGCCTTCGTTCGACTTGCTCCAGATCAGACCCATGGGAATCAGCCACCATCAAATGGATGTGGAGATCCGTGGTGAAGATCTTGACGCCGCTTTTTGTTTTTCAACCTCTGCCCTGGGCAACGGCAGCTCAAAAGATGTTGCCGACATCGTCTACGTTAGGCCCGACACGTTCGATCCGGCCCGCACGGTTGAGATCGCCGGCGAGATCGGCCGGATCAATAAACAGCTGGTGCAGCAAAAATGTAAATATCTGCTGATCGGCCCGGGCCGCTGGGGCTCTGCCGACCGCTGGCTCGGCATACCGGTAAATTGGCATGACATCTCCGGGGTCGGGGGGATCATTGAAACCACCAGCGACAAACTGAAAGCCGATCCCTCCCAGGGATCCCATTTTTTCCAGAACATTACCTCCCTGGGAATCGGTTATTTGACCATCTCTCAATCCAGCGGCGATCTTATCAACTGGCAGTGGCTGCAATCTCTGCCCAATGCCGAAGAAAGCACCTACCTGAATCATGTAAAACTCGACAATCCCCTGACCATCAAAATTGACGGCAAAAAATCCCGGGCCGTAATTTTGACACAAAATACCCCCTGACGCATACAAGAGCCGAAAGGGGGCTGATAGGCAGATCTACCTTTTGTTCGTCTTAGAAATCAATTAAAATCGAATTTAATAACTCCTTCCAAAATTAGACATTCGTCAATCGTCATTCGCCGGTCCCTTGTACTGGGCAATATGCTCCAAATAAGTTTGGGCATCCTCATCATCAAGTGCTGCGGCCTTTTTAAAATCTTCCATGGCCTGGTCTTGTTTACCGGCCAGTAGATAAATTCGGCCGCGGCCATAAAGATACAGTCCGTTTTGGGACTCCATTTCAATGGCTTTGTTTACCAGGGTGACGGCTTTGTCGAATTCACCCAGTTGACCGTAGGAAATGCCCAGCTCAAAATAAGCGCCGCTTCGTTTCGGGTCGAGCGAGATGGCCTTTTGAAAATAGTTGATGGCAGCGCGATCGTTGCCGTAGGTGGCGCACAGGGCACCTTTGTCAAACCAGTAGCCGGCATCTTTGGGAGAAGTTGTCGTTTGCTTATCAGACCCTGGATTCTTTGAAGCAGGTGTTTTGGCCGTTTTTTCGTCGCGCTTGTCGGACTCGGCCTGCGGACCGGTGGCTTTTTCTGCAACCATCGCCTTCGATGTTTTTTGTTTTTTGTCTGTTTTTTGGGCCGTTGCCGGAGAAGTAAAAGCGATTACAAGAACCAGCGACAACAGGCTGATGGAAATAGTTGTATGTACAGATCTGAGTTTCATGATAATCACCTCATTGTATTATTTGTTATACGATGATATCGGCCATATTATCAAAAACTCAAGTAATTAATCCGCCCTAAAAAAATAGCACATTCAGGGTTCTAAATTGTTCTTTGAAAATTGAAGAAAGTTGTTAGATTGAGGCACCGCCGGATTAATTAATTTATGCGGCGCATTTTTTATGTTTTTCTTTGCCTTTAAAGTTTCAAATCGATGCTGAAGTAAAAAAATAGTATAAATTAGCCAGCTGTAATATTTTACTTTCTTTTAATCTTCCGAAAAATCTTTCAGTATTCATAGGCCTATTCGCACCTTCCGACCTCCTAATTTTTACCTTTCACCTTTATCCATTCCCCATACCGCAGCGCCAGGGCATAGGTGTTGACGGCACGCTCGGCAGAATCAAAGAAAGGAATTCCGCCACGGCACAACTCCTTTGAGTTTGGAGGAGCCGTGCCGGGAATTTTTACTGCTAAAATCGGTTTTTTACAGTCGCGGAATACCTCGATTAACCCCTCGCTGTAAATCTGATTCATTTCAGGGGTCAGACCGCATCCAATGACAATAATCGCATCAACACCCGGATCCGCAGCGACCGTGCGGGTGGTTTGAAAGAATATGTCAAGATCAAAATGGGCGGCAAGACTGACGTCAACCGGATTGAGCAGGCTGGTGCCGGAATGCGTAATGATGCGGGACAGGCTTAACCGGGTTTCCGCTGAAAGGTCGGCCAGAACAATTGCCTGCCGGCCGCAGGCTTCAGCAGCCGATACTGCCAGACCGCCGGGTCCGGAAACAATGGCCATACGGTTTCCCGGATTGCGCGGCAGCATGCTAAAGCCCATCAACGCATCCGCCAGGGCCTCGAATCCCACGACCGGTATGGACCCGGTCTGCCGAACGACCCCCTGCCATATGTGCGGCGCGTTGGCCAGGGCGCCTGTATGCGATGAAGCGGCCCGGGTGCCTTCCGGAGTCAGACCCACCTTCCACAGGATTACCGGTTTTTTATACGATGCCTGCCGCAGTGCCTCCAGAAAATACGGTCCATTTCGGATGCCTTCGATATAGGCACCGATCAGACGTGTATCGGGATCACTCCCCAGATACAATAAGAAATCTGCCGCCGTCAGGTCGCATTCATTTCCGGAGCTGATTACCTTGCTGAAACGAATGTCTTTTTGCTCGGCGATCATACCCAAAATATTGGTTAAAGAACCGCTGTGTGAAATCATGCCCACGGGTCCGGGCGTTTTTGAAACCTGGGGAAAGAATGAAAGGCCGGTTTTAGGGCAATAAAGCCCCATGCCGTTGGGTCCGATCAGGCGCATGCCTGCTTGACGCGCCACCCGGACCAGTTCCTGCTCCAGCGCTGCGCCCTTGTTGCTGCCGGTTTCGCTGTATCCGGCGGTAAACAGGACGGCTCCTTTAATGCCTTTGGCGGCGCATTGTCGCACCACTTCAAGGCTATGTTCGAGCGGCACCAGTATGATCGCCAGATCCACCGGGCCGGGAATATCCCCAACGGTCGGATAAGTCTTTAAACCGTCAATTTCCCGGGCGCTGGGATTAACCGGGTATATTTTGCCGTCAAAGCCCTGATCCAGCAGGGCGGTTAAAAATACCCGGCCGACTTTCAGTTCACGGGGCACACCCACTACCGCCACCGACCGCGAATTAAAAAGACCATCGATTTGAGCAATCACATTCTGGGGTAAAACCATTGAACCTCCCGATTTGAAGAGTTGACTGAACTGGCCTCATCATCATCTGCGCCGATTAGCGCCAAAGTAATTTTTGACAATTAAAATTGGTCATTGAAAATTGCCTTTCGACTTGGCTCAAGGTGGTGAGCTTGTCGAACCGTTTGAAATTTGGTTTTTGGTGCTTGAAATCTCCCTGATTTATATTAACCCGGCAACTTTCGTAGCATCAGACAAATACTTGTTCAAATGGCAGCGCCCTGACAATTTGCCTAAAAGCCTTTACGATGACGTTGTTTTTTGTTACTTTTCTATTTTACCACATGCTGAATCCGGATTTGTTAGAATTCATCATTAATTTTAAAAATTGAAAAATTCAATATTAAAATTATAACCGTTCAGGGATGGGAGATTTATAAGAGTTTATGGCAAATCATCTATCGTAATGCAAATCGGATTATCAATTTATGGAGGACTATTATGCAACAATATATTATCCACCCCCTGGTCGTCGGAATCAATGAAACCGATCAGGGGGTGATGACCTATTTGCGTGATTACGGCAAACGGATTTATCTTCCAATCTATGTTTTTTACTTAAGCGGCGGGGATAAGAACATCCTGGTCGACACCGGACTGGAGCAATTTGTCATACCCGATGGTGCTGAAGAACAATGCGGCTTTAAAATTCTGGAATTCGAGGACGCTCTGGCAACCCTCAATATGACACCCGAGGATATTGATATCATTCTTCACACCCACCTGCACAACGACCACTGCGAGAATGACTATCTGTGCACCAAGGCCGAGGTATACGTACAAAAAACAGAATACGAGTTCATGCAGGACCCTCATCCAGTCGACCACCGGTATTATCCGGATGTTTTAGATGAAAATGAGATTGTCGAAGTCGACGGTGATGCCAATATCCTGGACGGCATCGATGTGATTTTTTCCCCCGGTCATTCGGTGGGCGGCCAGTCTGTGGCGGTCAATACTGCCGGCGGACGGGCGATTATTACGGGATTTTGCTGTAATGATAAGAATTTTCCCTCCACCGGACCCGCCATCGCTCCCGGCGTGCACATCGATTTGACTGAAGCCTATGACTCGATCCAGAAAATTAAGAACATGGCAGATATCCTCATCCCGCTGCATGATCTGTCAATTGGAAAGATGAAAACGATCCCGTAATTAATCCGCCCCGCAAAATAGCGCATTCAGGATTTTGAATTATTTATAGATAACGAAAAATTTAAAAATCATGGCGACCGAAAACGATCTTGTACTAATATACCTGGAAGACGAACCGCTTAGTTTTGCCAGGATTGAAGACATTTTAGCCGATTCAAAGCCCGGTTGGTATCATGTCAAATTGCTCCTGCTGCAGATTCCTCCCCAGATCGTCAGCTGGATATTAAGAGATGTTTACATTGAAGGCGCTGAATTTACCATGCAGGGCAAGCGCATGCGGCTGGAGAAAGTTGCGGCCCCGGATGAACTGCAACCCCATGAGCCCAAAGCTCAAAATAAAGAAGAAGATGAGCCGAAATCGATAAAAGACACCGGCCAAGCCAAGGTGATTTCACTGGCGGATCTCAAAAAGAAATAGCTGCCGAAAATTGAGGAATTTGAGGATCTAGCAATTCAATTGATTTCGGATCTCAGAATGCGGAATGCGGAATTTTCTAAAAAAAGGAAATATTCGAATTTTCAATTTGAAACGGATTTCGATAATCGTTTTTCTAATTTGTAATGTCTTTACGGCAGCAAATAGCTTTTTTTAATGTTTAACACCGGGCAGTTAATGAATCCCCCGCAAAAGACCGTCATATCCGCCTCTCGCAGAACCGATATTCCGGCGTTTTACATGCCCTGGTTTATGGAGCAAATCAAAAAGGGGTTCTTTGAAGTTGTAAACCCCTTTAACCAGCGTGTCTCAGTTGTGCCGGCAACGCCGCATGTGGTGCATACCATCGTCTTCTGGTCCAAAAACTTCGGGCCATTTATTGATGAAGGCTTTGGGGAACGCCTGCTTAAGCAGGGTTATTATCTTTTTTTCAATTTTACCATCAATTCGGACAATCCTATACTTGAACCCAATGTGCCGCCGTTAAAGGAGCGCATTGACCAGCTTAAGCATCTCAGTCAACATTTTGGATCCCGTTCGATTAGCTGGCGATTTGACCCAATATGCTATTATGAGACCGGGCAGGGGTCTCTGCACGATAACCTGGGCGATTTCAGCGCCATCGGGGAACAGGCTGCCGCCGTGGGCATAGAGCGGTGTATTACCAGTTTTATGGATTACTACCCTAAAATCCGCAAGCGGCTGTCATTTCGGCCCGGATTGGTATTGACCGATCCGCCGCTGATCGATAAAGTCAACACCCTGATTGAAATGGAAACCCGGCTTGCAGCGCTGAACATTCACCTGACCACCTGCTGCGAAAAAGAAGTCATCGCAGCATTGCCCCCGGGTTCTTCGATATCGCCAAGCTCATGCATACCAAATGACCTTTTAATGGAATTATATGGCGGCAATCTGGCACTTAGAAAAGATACCGGTCAACGGGTCAAGGCCGGCTGTGGATGTAAAGTGTCGGTTGACATCGGGTCCTACCGGCATCAGCCGTGCTATCATAATTGCCTGTTTTGTTATGCGAACCCTAATTCCGGAAAATCTGGCTAGATCTGTGTCCAATATTCTATAAGATATAACCGAATCCATGCCACATTTAATTATTCTCTATGAAAATCGGAACCGTTACATTAGATAACAACGTCATCTCGGCCCCTTTAGCCGGCATTACCAATCTGCCGTTTCGCCTCATGGCCAAAAAGGCGGGCTGCGGCCTGGTCTGCTCGGAAATGGTCAGCTCCCATGGGCTTGTATACCACTCGCGAAAAACGGCCTGGATGCTGAACTCTGCACCCCAGGAAAAACCCCTTTCGGCTCAAATTTTCGGGTCGGATCCGGATATCATGGCCGGGGCGGCTGCCATTGCAGAGGGGATGGGAGTTGACATACTTGATATTAATTTTGGTTGTTCGGTTCGAAAAGTGGTTAAAACCGGTTCGGGGGTGGCCCTCATGCGAACCCCGGATGTGGCCCGGGCCGTACTTAAGGCGGTCCGCAATGCAATCCGGATTCCGCTTACCATCAAAATCAGAAGCGGCTGGGATGCCTCCGGTGAGCAGGCCCTGAATATCGCCAGGATAGCTGAAGACTGCGGCGTGGATGCCGTCGCAATTCATCCGCGCACGGCCAAACAGCTGTTTAGCGGGCGGGCAGACTGGTCTCTCATTGCAGCGGTCAAAGAAAAATTAACCATACCGGTTATCGGCAACGGAGACATTTTTTCGGCCAGGGATGCGCTAAATATGCTGGCTGAAACCGGGTGCGATGCCATCATGATCGGCCGCAAAGCCATCGGAAATCCGGCAATTTTTAGTCAGGTGCTGGCTCGAATTCGCGGCGACAAAAATGTTGCCGAAGATCTTGCCGGACGTTTTGATATAATGATTCAATATTTAAAAGCCAGTGTTGAATATTTGGGAGAAGAGCCGGCGTGCAGAATGATGCGCAGTCGCCTGGGCTGGTTTACCAAGGAAATGCGCAACAGCAGCAAATTTCGAGAATCCATCAAACACCTGTCGACCGAAAAGGCAGGCCTTGAACTGATAAACGCGTATAGGGAATCCTTAGGCGCTTAGTGGCGCCATATCCAAACAATAGTATTTTTTAATAGTCCGCATTCCGCATTCCCACTGCCACATTCCTGTCAGTCTTTCCTTCTGACCGTGCTTCCCGTCGCAATTCCTTCGCCATCAACAAGCTTTGCTGCGGTTTGTTTTTCTGTGACGGCCACAATTTCGATTTCACCGATTTTCAAACCGGGCGTGAAAAAGCGCTGGCCGCCGATTCCTTCTATAATTCTGCTGCTGTCATAGACTTCCAGAATATCGCCCAGTTTCAGTCCGGTCCGGGTTCCTGACGGTATCATGAATTTTCCGCCCTCTACCTTGGTGATGTAGCCGGTCCAGGGCTGATCTTTGATGGTATCGCAAATGCTGTCACCGACATCGGTCAGCAGCTTGTTTAAGGTTTCATTCAGTTGCGGCAGATCGATTGTATCGCTTTCCTGGATGATCTGATACTCCATGTCGTCGATTTCAATCTGGCGATTAAAGGTTTCATCGAGCAGTTTGGTTGCGGTGCGGGTATCGCTCACTTCCACCCTGATGAAAACTTGAACCATATGATGGGTATCTTTGGTTATCCAGACGCCCCTGAGTTCGTCCATGATGCGGATGTCTTCCAGACTGCCGGTGACGATAGCGTTTAGCCCGAGCTGCCGGCCCAGAACTGCCAGAGAATAATTATCGATGATGCCTGTCTCTAACCGGGGTGGTTTTTTTAATATATTCAATAGACTACCGGTCTCAGGCTCCGATACGTGAACACCCAGACAGGTCTCATTGATATATTCGGGGAGTCCTTTGTGAAATATTTTTTGAAAATCCCAGCTTTCGTGCAGCGAGTTATTTTCAAAATTAAAGAGGCCAATCGATCGGATCAAATCTTGATCATCCAGGATAATCGTGCGGGTAATGGAGCGAGCGGTTCTCTTGATGGTCTTCGTCGTTTTTTCTACTGTAGTTTCAATCGGCTCAGGAACCGAACAGCTTATAGCGATCCCCAAAAAAGCCAACAGAACCCCCCCCCTGACAAATATGCGAATCCGGCTGAAGATGGTGTTTAAGTTAGCTGTTGTCATCATATAGTTTTACCCCTGTCCTAATTTTTCTTTTTCTTTTTTTTGACTGGTTTTTCCTCCGACGCCTGTTCGACCGGCTCCTCTTCCCGCGATTTCCGAATCGACTCCTTGGTTGTGTATTCCACGGTGTGGTAAATATCTTTGAAAGTTTCGTGGAATCCGCTGGGTGAAATTCTGCCGGCTTCAATAAACTTAACCACGATTTCTTTGGTGGCCCGCAGAATTTGTTCGTCAATATTCGCCATGCGACCTATCCCCCTCCTCTGCTTTTTTCTATCTCCTCTAAATTCGAACCACAACCCAACCCGGACAAGTCGGAATTGAATATTGACGAATGAAGATTGAAGATTTGTTGATTCGCTTCACGCTGTCTTTTCAATTTAAATCGATAGTATTTCTAAAATATTCAATCTTGCTATGGCAAAAATCAAGCGCAAACATGATGTGATTTAAATAAATAGGCCTAAATGCAATTAAAGGTTATGCGCCTTACGCCTGGTGCCTTTCTATTCATCCAGAACCCAGCAACCAGCCGAATCCAGCAATCAGCATCAAGCATCTATGAACCCAGTTAGCGTGCTATGCCCCATACTTTTTATCCTTACCGTGCGCCGGGTGCCCTGAGCCTTGCGCCCGCTTGGTCCAGCACTTCCTATAGTATGATAGTATCCAGCGGTCAACCTGGTTTATCTAGGAACTTTCAATCAACATATCGTATTTCGAGGAATAAAATTTGTTCCTGACGCGGAGGTCGGTAAAAAGGGGACCCTTTCAAACCGCTTCTAATGGGCCTCCTCCCAGTTCCTGCCCTCCGCAACATTAATCTTCAGCGGCACCTTAAGCTGCCAGACGCCTTCCATGATGTCCTTGATAAGTCGGCTAACATCCAGAAGCTCATCCGGCGGCACTTCAAAGACCAACTCATCATGAACCGTCAGCAGCATTGCTGATTGAAAACTTTTTTTCCGCAACGCGTCGTCTACCTCGATCATGGCCACCTTGATAAGATCGGCGGCGCTGCCCTGGATCGGGGTGTTGATGGCTGTTCGTTCGGCCGCCTGGCGGATGATGTGGTTGCTGCTGTTAATATCCGGCAAGAGGCGGATGCGACCCAGCAGGGTGCTGGTGCGCTGAGTTTCCCGTGCTTCGGCTATCGTCTGATCCATAAAACGCTTTACTCCCCGGTAGCGTTCAAAGTAGTGATCTATATAGGTTTTGGCCATTTTCTGATTGATTTCAAGCTGCTTGGAAAGCCCAAAAGCGCTCATGCCGTAAATAATGCCGAAGTTGATGGCTTTGGCCTGCCTTCTAAGCTCGCCCGTTAATACAGCGGGGCTGACCTGAAATACCTCGCAGGCAGTGCGGGCATGGATGTCCTCATCATTCTGGAATGCTTGGATCAGGATCTCATCTTCCGAGCAGTGGGCCAGTACGCGAAGTTCGACCTGTGAATAATCGGCTGCTACCAGAAGCCAGCCTTTGCGCGGTATAAAAGCCCCGCGAATCTGGCGCCCTTCTTTGGTGCGGATCGGGATATTTTGCAGGTTCGGGTCCGAGCTGCTCAATCGCCCGGTGGCGGCCACGGTCTGGTTGTAGGAAGTATGAATTCGGCCGGTTTGCGGGTTGACCAACTCCATCAGTGCATCGGTATAGGTTGATTTCAGCTTGGCCAGGGTGCGGTGCTGTAAAATCAGGGCCGGTAATTCATGCTGATCGGCCAGCGCCGTCAGCACATTTACATCGGTGGAATAACCGGTTTTCTTTTTGGTCTTTTTTTGAACCGGCAGCTGGAGCTTTTCAAACAATATGCGGCCCAGTTGCTGGGATGATTTGATATTGAAAGTCTCCCCTGCCAGACCATAGATGCTGCCTTCGAGGGCATCGAGCTGTTGTTTAAATGAATGGGACAATTCATGCAGTCGTTCGACATTGATGCCGGCACCCCGCATCTCCATGCGCATTAATACCGGAACCAGGGGCATTTCCACCGAAGTCATCAATTCATCCAGTCCCAGTTCTTTCAATTTCGGCATCAACACATCCCGCACCATGAGGGTAATATCGGCATCCTCACAGGCGTAAGGTACGGCTTTATCCAGCGGAACCTGTGAAAACAGCATGGCATTTTTCCCTTTACCGGCCACCTGCTCATAGGTGATGGTTTTATGACCCAAAAAATCCAGGGCGATCTGATCCAGGTTATGCGCTCGTTTGGAGGGGTTTAAAAGATATGATGCCAGCATGGTGTCAAAAACAACACCGGCGAGATTGATGCCGTTGCGCTTCAGCACCATCCAGTCATACTTAATATTCTGGCCTATTTTTTTGATTTGCGGGTTTTCCAAAACCGGCTTGAGTTTTTGCAGGACATCTTGCAGTTCCAGCTGATCCGGCACTCCTAAATAATGGTGACGACATGGAATGTAATAAGCCTGATTGGCGTTCACCGCAAACGAAAAACCGACCAGTTCGGCCAGCATGGGATTGGTTGAAGTGGTTTCCGTATCAAGGGCGAACAGGTCGGATTTTTCGAGCTGTAAGATCAGTTTGGAGAGTTGGCCCTGATCCATAACCGACTGATAGTCTTTGCTGCTCAGGTCAGCCCGATCGGGGACGGATTGCTGTAGTTGGTGAAATTCAAGGTCTTTGTAAAGTTCGGCCAGTGCCTTCCGATCGGGTGCGGTGACTTTAAAATTTGCCGGATCCAAAGATAGCGGCACCGCGGTATTAATGGTGACCAGCTTGCGGCTTAGGAAAGCCTGCTCCTTGAAAATTTCAAGATTTTCGCGCTGCTTTTTCTTGGTAACCGTATCCAGTTTTTCATACAACCCTTGCATGCTGTTGTAGGTTTTGATCAACGTTACGGCAGTCTTCTGACCGATACCCGGCACCCCCGGGACGTTATCCGCCGTATCACCGGAAAGCCCTTGAACATCGATCATCTGTGGGGGCTCGATTCCGAATTTTTCTCTGATGGATTGAAGATCTGTGACGCTTTCTTTCATGGGGTCCCAGATAGTTGATTTTTTGGTGACAAGCTGCATGAAATCCTTGTCGCCGGTAATCATAATCACCGTGAAGCCTTTTTTTTCGGACATGTGCGCCAGGGTACCGATAAGGTCATCGGCTTCATAGCCCTGCATTTCAATGATCGGCAGATTGAAGGCGGCAGTAACTTTTTTGATGTAAGGGATTTGAACCGCCATATCTTCCGGCATCGGGGGACGGTTGGCTTTGTAATCCGCATACATATCATGGCGAAAGGTGGGGCCTTTGGCATCAAAAAACATGCCGGCATATTCGGGATTGCGATCTTCCATCAGCTTCATCAGCATGCGGGTAAAGCCAAAAACAGCATTGGTCGGCAGCCCTTTGGAATTGGATAATCCCCGAATGGCATGATATGCGCGGTGGATATAGGCGGTTCCGTCGATGAGAAAGATTGTTTTATCGCGGGTCATTTTGAGCTCCGAATCAGCAAGTGCACTGATATTTTTTTATGGAATGGATACATTTCTAAGGATCTAAGGAAAAAAAAAGACATGGTCAACAGGATAATCAGAATATTATAATCGAATCCATTCCTTCATCAAATCCGGTAGTCGACATCATCCAGATCAGAATTATATTTGGTCCATCATTGATGATCAATTGTATCTTTATATTCATACCGCATCATTCAGTTGGAAAAATGACAGTTAACCTTTATCTGTCACGGTATTGCATGAAAATTGGATACGATTCTAATGTAGGAATTAAAGGATTGAAGGATATAAGAACTGGAGGAATTCTATTTTTTATAATTTATTGATTTTATTCTTTAATCCCTTAATTTCTCAATTCCCGAATCCCTTAACTGTATCCTATAGCAGCTAAACAGTGAAACAACAACCATGAAACAACCTGCACCAAAATCCACTTACCGGCGCAGACGCCACAAAAAACGAAGCTTTCAGTGCCACTGCTGCGGCAAGGAATTTCGCTTCTGCTGGCAGTGCCGATGTGGTTTCAATATCTGCCAGGAATGTATGGATGAAAACATCTGGGGCATGTCCTGCAATGCCATCACCTGGCAATGCCCGGATTGCGGCGACCAGAATGGGTTTGGCAACCAATAAAACAGGCACATTTTTGTTTAAATGATTCTTACTTAGCCCCCCAAAAGAAAAAAAAATTCATCAAATGGCTTATCTGAAAGATCCGTCTGCAATTTTCAAATATACCGCCCCTTCTCATAGAGAGGCTTGACGCCTGATTTTATGAAGTATAATATGAGGCAATATTAATCAGGAGGTGAGTCGGGTCTCAAATTACTATACGCGGGCTGGATCCGGCAATCGAACACAAAATCCGCAGGATGGCAAAAAAAAGCGGAAAATCTCTTAATCGTGTAATACTGGATATGGTCCATCAGTCTACAGGATTAAAAAAAGAGAAAAAGAAACCGGCGGCCCATTCACTAAAAAAGCTTGCCGGAGGCTGGAGTGCAAAAGATGCTTCGGAATTCACTGAATCTATTAAATTCTATGAACAAATTGACGGGGAAAGGTGGCTGTGAAGATCATGCTGGATACGAGTGCGTACGTGGGATTCAAGTGCAACGCGATTGAGATTGTCGATTTTATCGTAGATGCCGATTCCCTTTGATTTCCGGCCTTCATTTTCGCTATCAACTATGAACTTGCCTACCAGTGTTTTTCACCTTCCTAACTTCCGTCTTCTCACTTTCCGCAATCCGCATTCCAATAACATTCCGACTTCCGTCCTCTGCCCTCTGTCCTCTGCCCTCTGTCCTCAGTTTTCTGTCATCTGCTATCTATCCCGCTACCAGCGTCCTTAGCACATCCTCTTTCCCCACAATTCCCACTAATTTGCCGGCATCGACAACCGGCAGGGTGTGATAATTTTTTTCCACCATAAGGGCGGCAACTTTTTCGATGTCGGTTGCGGGATCAACCGTAACCGGGTTTGGCGTCATGGCTTCGGCCACCTTGGTGGCCGCAATTTTTTCCACCTCTTTATCCATGCGCTTCGAGGTCTTTAACGGGATATATCCATCCAAAAGGGTAAAAAGTGAAGGGATCGGAATGCTTTTCTGCTGAGCGATGAGATCGCTTTGACAGAGGATTCCGACAAGCCCCCCGGCTTGATTGACGACCGGGGCTCCGTTGATTCGTTTTTCCAGAAGCAGCCGCGCGGCCTGGACAATCTCAGTTTCGGGTGAAACAGTGATAATTTCTCTGGTCATGATATCTTTAGCTTTAATCATGGCGGTCACCGTATTGGTTTGAATCAGTTGATTAGGTTAATAAGTAGATTAGGTTGATGGAGATAAACCTATTCAACTTAATCAACCAAGTCAAGACGCAAGAACATTGAGAAAAATTTATTTGCAAATTAACTAAAAAAGCTTAATTTACAGATGCTATGGAATTTAATTACCGGTATGCTGGCGGCGGGGGACCGGATACAATGTCTAACAAGCTGATCACCATCGAAGAGCAAGACGGGCCGTTTCAAGGCGTGTTCCAAAGAATCATGCGGATGGTTCCGGATCGCGATAAAAATGACAAAAACCTGCAAAGACTGCTTGCCTTTCGCTTGCGAATAGATGGCGAAGCTGCGCTGAGTGAATATTTGATCCGCAAAATCCGGGAAACCATTAAGTGCGCATATACCGGCAGCCTGTATAATTTTCTCAAAGACGATCTGATCGAAAAAGAATGCGACCCCGCTGAGGAAGGGGAAGACATAGATCCTCCTGGAGCAGCGTAATATCCAATCGCAGCAAGGCGCATCAAAACCATATACTAATATTCTCCCATATTCTCGTCCTTCCGCAAGCCCATCTTATCTGCGTTTGACCAATCCAACCTTGTCTAAAGTTAAAAATACAGGTAATTATTAAAACCACTTTGCAAAATACTACTATTTTAATAGGTTTACACGAAAATCCTATTAAATATTACCTCGGCTACATAATATATGGGTAATTATTGTTACAGCAGGAATATGCAGGAAATTTCTGCCCGGTCATATCATTTAAGTATTTGATTTAAATCGGAAAACTAAATTATTTATAAACACAGTTTTGGCACCTATCTTGCAGGACGCTTTTTGATACTTATTTTACCCAAAAAATTAAGGACGATAGTTCATTTGACATGTCGCTACCGTAAGATTAAAGGTTTTGACAACTAAATTCTCGGTGTGGCTGCCAAAACATGGGTAAAATCAATTCGTTAGGGGGGAGATTAGACGGCTAAAAACCTTCGTCTAATCATGAGAAAAGCTATCACATCAGAAGTCTACCTCTAAAGTGTTAAAACTGTTAAACATTGTAACGTAGTGTAAAAATAACATTTATTTTTTGTTTAAACTTGAAGACTTACGGGTAATCGGCTAAACATGATTGGCGGAATTATGCCGTTGATTATCAAAGCATTATAAAAAGTCAGGGGTAAAAATTGAGAAAGAAGTGGACCGTAATAGCGATATTTTGTTCCATGATATTTTTTTTATATCCAACAAAAAAAGCATCAACACAGGAACTTCCTATTAACTTTACAGGCTCTATTCAAAGCATCTCGGATCCGGCAAAAGATAGTATTAGCGTCGGGATGTTTGCTGATACCGGTCATGGCGCCACCTGCGCGCTGCCTGCCTATGCGCCGTCAGATTATTTAAATGACATGGTCGTGGACATGGTTACTGAGCTTGAGCTTCAGGTTGATATGGCTTTGTCCGTAGGAGATCTGCTGTTTGATGATGATATCGGGGTTGACAGTGATCCTGCTGATTGCGCGATGACGTATCAGCAATTTTTGGAGCACATGAATCTTCCATTTTTTCAAACTTTCGGCAACCATGATATTGCAAGCTATGGTAGGTATGGTGCTGATTGGAGTGAAAATCCTTACAAACTCACCAAACATGTTTTAAACGAAACTGAAATAACTTCTCCGACGTATGCTGTTTCAAAGAATAACATCTTATTTTTATTTCTTGGAGATAAGGGAAGTAATTACAAACTTCATACTACTCAATATGAGTGGCTGGAGTATATGACTGCAAGATACCCTGACCAGACAACCATTATATCTTCTCACCAAGGGATTTGGGGAACAACCCTGACTAGCAGGAGTGGAGGAGCTGCTGAATACACCTGGTATGATAACTCTCCATGGTGGGCAGAATTTTTCGCAACAAATCCTCAGGTAAAAATCTTTGTCCATGGACATAATCATGAATATAGCTGGGTCCTGAAAGATCAAATTACCAGTGAGATGTATGTTCAAGGGCATGGCTTAGGTGAAACAACCCCTTATAATTTAGGACATCAAGTAGCCTTTATTGAAGCGCCAACTCATCATAAAAATCACGGTCCGCATAGTTCAAATCAATTTTTAGTACTAAATGTCTCCTCTGGTATAATCGGTTGGAAGCTTTGGAAACATGACGGCAACGGCGTTGGATATTGGAATGACCCGAATGCATTAGTACAACCCAGCTTTCATGATTGGAATATATCTACTTCATTCGATGAAACTGCGGAAGACTGGTATAGTTTTCCAGTGTTTTTGCAGGATGGCGAAACACAAATTTTAGACAGTAAGGTTTTTGCTGAAAATATTAGACTGGAATTGATTGGCACAGAAAAAAGAGAGTTATTTACAAATCCTGAACTGGATTATTTTTCGGATTACGCTGGTTTGGGGTTTGTTGGTTTTTATGGTGAAAATCCATCAAGGACATTGAATTTTGATGATGGAGTTATGAGAGTCGTTGGTACTAGAACAATCGAATTTCCTGCAAGATATCCGGATGACAGGATGTGGGATGGCGGCAAGAGCGGTCAAATGAAGAATTGGCTCTTCCATGGAAGTGTTCCTCAGTTAGTTCCGGGAGCGGAATATGAAATAACTTTAACTGCAAAAGCCAATCTGTCGGCAGGTTTAAAAGTAAACGTAAAATCAACTGATTGGGCGAACCAGAACCAGTATGAAATTTTAAGTTCGAGTGAATCAACCGTAATTGATGTGACATTGGATGGAACAGTACGAACCTATACAGGAACTTATCTGGCTCCAAATGATCCTAATGTCTGGTTTATAACCGGAGAAGTTGAATTTGTTGATACAGCTAATTATGAAATTCATTCTTTTTCGATAAAGAGAGTCGGTACAAGTGATGTTTCTGAGAATTATAATCTAAGGATAAATGATGAGTGGTATAATTCAGCTGGTGTTTTAAACGAATATCAATATCAGGAATTCATTGTATCACCTGAGAACATAGCGGATGATAGCGGAAAGATCAATTTCTTGTCTAATATCGATGGAAGTAAATCGGGAATGGCGAGGGTGGTATACAGAAATCCAATTTTTCTTCGCGGTGGTTTAATAAAGATAAATAGTTTTTTAGATGGTAATTTTGATGTTTCCGTTGTGGCGGATGTTTCAAGCGACAAATGGAAGGATCTGGCTTTGAAACTGTTGCCTCTCGATAATGAGGTTAATTTTAGTCTAGTTTCTTCTGATTTTGAAAGTAGGATTTCACCCAATGGCAGGATTTATGGGGCTGAAAATCTATATTCCCTTCCAGAACCACCGCCGGAACCTACACCCGAATTAATTGCCTATTGGAATGCCGATCAAAGCACCTTAGATTCATCCGGCAATGATAATCACGGCCTTTTTATCGGAAGTCCTGACTATTCCCAAGGATACGATGAAGAGGCTTTTGATTTTGATTTGACAAATTATGTTAGAGTTGAGCACTCTGATACTTTGGACGTTGATGAAATTACGATTGCAGCTTGGATATATCCGAGAACTTGGGGAGCACATACCAATGGATTGGGGAGAATAGTTGATAAAAATGGAGGAACTTCCTCTAGAGGATTTAATTTTATACTTAACCGGGACTACAGCGGTCTTGGATATAATAATTTCGCGTTTAGACATCTGGATGGTTTTGCTACCTCGAATAACTATTCCGTCAATCTTAACACATGGCAACATGTCGCAGTTACTGCGAATTCGTCAGAGATTAATTTCTATATTAATGGAGTTAATACAGGAACACATGCAGGTAATTTTATTATACCAAATCATTGCTGTCCAAAATAATTTGAAAATCAAATACTGCCTTTAATAAAAACAGGCAGTTATAAACGGGAAATTAGTGATTTAGAAATCAGGTTGTACCTTTTCAAAGTCGATGCTGTCCAAAACCCTT
>Ga0209791_1000058_pt1 | contig 74989 bp, 60 predicted proteins | sample WorMetTyACAVOLI1_FD_187422 | JGI IMG/M metagenome (GOLD analysis project Ga0209791, IMG submission 187422) | Marine gutless worms symbiont microbial communities from Max Planck institute for Marine Microbiology, Germany - Olavius algarvensis... ... | reverse complement strand
TGCCTATTGGATGGCATTTGATTGAAAAACCGATGTGGGTCGCAGGTGGGTAACGGCGCCGCAAAGCCTTACCAGCTGTGGGTGAACTCAGGCCCGACTCCCGCCGCCGCCGCCGCCATCATATCGACAACTATGGGGGCATAAGGGACATCCTTTAGCTATTTAGTTTAGGTCGATTCTACCCTCGGAACTGAAAATATAAAGGACGTCCCCGAAGTTACGCGCGTCCCCGAAGTTACGCGCTGAAAATATAAAGGACGTCCCCGAAGTTACGCGAAGTGACGTCCCCGAAGTTACGAACAGCTTTTTGTAGTTGTTCCCTCAGTTCTTTCGGTGTCGGTAAATCAGATTGATATTTCTTTGGCAATCTTTTAGTTATTTTGTATTCGGCTACATCAACCGGATGTTTGGAGCTTTTCAATGCGTACTCGACAACAATGCGATTCTGTTCCTTGCAGAGGATCCAACCAATTGACGGATTGTCATCGCTGTGTGTGAGACGGTGTCGAATCTTGATCAGTTATTAACCTGGGATTGTTAATAACTAATCGAAACGCTATCCTCATTTTCCCAACTTAACTAAGATGCCCACGAATTTTTTCATACAACTATTGTGTAATCCGGCCTGAATCCCTTATTTTCTTCGGTTGAGGCGTAGCCCCGCGGGTTACACACCACCCTTGTCTTACCTATTTTGTAATCGAAGCATTCGTGGGTGTGGCCATGAATCCATAGACAAGGTTGGTGTTCCAATATGAAATTTTCCATGTTCGAGGCGAAAGCAGCGCTTACAGGGTTCGTCCTGTACCGATCAGCGATTGATTGGATTGAAGGGGCGTGATGCGTCACGACAATTGTACGCGATGGGTCTCCTGCAATAAGAAACTTTCTTAGTTCCCGGACTGACCTGGAGTGCCACGCCATTGTGTCACTCGGAGAAAGACGCCGATAGGTTTTGCTGAGTCGGATCAGCCTGTAATCGTTCATGGTATTGACAGCGGCGATCGATGAGACGTGCTGGTCACCGAGCAACATCATATCCGACCAAAGCGTACAACCAAAGAACCGATATCTTCCGATCTTGATGGAGTCGTTTTCGAGAACGTGGACATTAGTTCCTTCGGCCTCCATTTTAAGCTTATCGATGAGTCCAGGGAACTTTTCCCTGTAAAATTCGTGGTTGCCTAAAACATACAGGACGGGAGCCTTAAAATTCTGGTCAAATATCCATTGAAGTCCCCGATTCTTAATATGGGTATCGCCCGCCAGTACAACAACGTCGGCGCCGACTGGGGGCAGAGCGAAATTGCCGAACTCAACATGTAGATCACACAGGACATGTATCTTCAAACAGAAGCACCTCCGCCCAGGACCATAGTATGGTGAATTCAAATTCAATTAAATGAACTTAAATATCATTCCACTTGATATTATATTTTGCCAGGTATTTTCGCAGACGATCAGAGTCGTTGGTTTTCCGTTTGTTTTTCCTGGAAACGGCAAAAACTTTCCTGCCGGCTTCTGACATATTTTTTGATTCTTGACATACTTTGAGAACATCGGCCAGCTGAGCTTTTTCAAAACGATCAAGTCGCTCAGCCCTGTCTGCACCAATCACCTCATTTAAGATCTTTTTGTTGATGTCCGTCTGCCCAGCACTCCACAAAACTTTTAATCTTGAAATCTCTTCCTGAACTACTTCTTTTGTAATTCGGCCACCCGGAGCAAGGGTGGACATGCGGGTAACGGCTCCGCTAAGGTCTCTGAAATTTGCTGACCACAACGCCTCAGAAGAAGTCCCAAATTTAAGGAATTGTTTTCGGGCCTCCTTATTAAACGTAACATGTATATTATTTCTCTCCGCAAATCGGTCCAGCTCATATTTCAGGTTGGGTTCAATATCTTCCGGCCTTTCCGCAAGCCCCGGCATATGAAAGGTCCATAGATTTATGCGGCACAGGAGATCTTCACGAAAACAACCGTTTGCCACAATTTTTTGAAGGTCGCGGTTCGTACCGCAGATAAGTTGAAAATCACTTTCCGCTTCCTCATCAGAGCCTAAAGGAAGAAATTTTTTTTCCTCAATAGCGCGAAGCAGCATCGACTGCTCATCAAGGCCGAGTTCGCCGACTTCATCCAGAAAAAGCATGCCTTTGTCTGCCGCCCGTAATAGTCCGTTTCTGTCCTGGGTAGCCCCGGTAAACGCGCCTTTTTTATGTCCGAACAGAGCTGACATTGCGCCATCGCCGCGCAGTGTGGCGCAATTGACTTCAATAAAATCCCCTTTAAGCTGTCGTCTCGTTTTTTTCAGCTCATAAATACGCCTTGCAAGATTTGATTTTCCCGCTCCCGTTGGTCCGGTAATAAGAACAGGGTACGTTGAATTCATGGCAACTTGTTCAATCCGTTCGATCAACGCATTAAATGCTTTGTTGCGTGTTTCGATTCCGGATTTTAAAAAAGCAATATCATCATCGACTTCCTGCCTGAAGCGCATGGCAATCCGATCGTACTTTGACAGGTCAAGATCGATGATTCGATATTCTCCGCTAACATCATTCTCTTTTCTTTTGCCTGAAGAAGGGCTTGTTTGAATGAGCTTGGCAGGCAGGTAATTTGATTCCGTAAGCAGATAAAGACATATCTGCGCGACATGGGTTCCTGTTGTAATATGAACAAGATACTCCTCGTTGTCCGGGTCAAATGGATAGGCTTTTGCAAAATCATGCAAAGCTGCGTAGACTTCTTCAAGGTCCCATGGGTCACGAAAGTCAACTGGATATGAAACAACTTCTGTTTCCGGTGAAATGTGTTTAATGTCTTTAACGATAAGGTCCTGGAGAGATTTGAATCTCTTTTGATACAACAGCTCGAAGCGGCTTACCAGCAGATCCTCATGCTGGCACAACGCAACGGTAGGACGCCATCGTTCCCATCGTTTTGACTGTTTCCCCATATCCAGGGTGGGGCCGAGCAGTCCTATGACAACTTTATTCTTCATATAAAATAATCTATAAATTTATAAAATTTTATATAAATATATCGAATTCAATTTTTTAAGTCAAGCGCTAAAATAGAGCAAAAAAAATTTTATTTAAAACAATATCAGCAAAATAGAATTTATTTGGACGATTTTTTGGATAAATGGCACACCCGTTGCTCTATCAGGCAGACTGTTGTTCTTTTAAATGCTGATACCCGCCGGGCCAGCGACGCACTTCATTCAACAATGAAAGTGAAAAATCTTCACTGTCTTGGGGTAAGTGTCGTGTGTATCGAACATGGAACCTAACGAGATCAGGTATCAGGCGAGGATAGCTCAATGGGTAGAGCACCGTGTTGAGGCCACGGGTGTTGCAGGTTCGATTCCTGCTCCGACCAGGGTTTCAAACCCTCATGATCGCCAAAACGATCACCTAACAGGCCCGAGGGAAGCGAGCAGTTATCCGACCGGTTTTATCCGAGTTTTCAGCCGGGATCGGATGGCCTGAATGCGAAACCGGTTTTTTGAACGGGATTGCATCAGGCACCGGCAAAAGCTGATGCCCGGGTAAAACAGCACTTGAAACATGCCATGCAGTGCGTGGATACCGCTTCATCTAAGAATTCAGGCTAGCGGCATGATATGTATCCCGTTTATGAAGCTCAGGTGAGCAAGAGTTTTGTATTGGTTTAGATAAAATGCGTGACGGCCTGAAGGACAAGCGTAGCTTAAACAGCGCTCCGCGTGTTCAGTGTGGGAAGATTTCAGCTTGTTTCCCAACGGTTTATTACCTCAATTGAGCGTAAATATAATGCCCCGAAAATTGGTTCAGGGGGGAAAGGAGAGCAAAATGTTCTTAATTAAAACAGCAAAAATTCGTTCCTATGAAAAAGGCCTGTACTTCCGGGATCGCGAATTCCAGGGACTCCTGGACACAGGTCGCCACTGGTTTGTCGATCCGCTGTTTAAGGTTAAAGTAGATGTTGTCTCTCAGCGTACTCCCTGGATCGAGCATGAAGATCTGGATGTTATTGTCAAATCCGGTGCGCTTGAAGGGCATGCAATTGTGGTCGATCTTAAAGATTATCAGCGGGCACTTGTCCGGGTTGAAGGAAGGTTTGAAAAGGTACTGGGTCCTGGATTATATGCCCTGTTGACGAAAGTCCGTGATGTTCAGGTCGACATTATTGACGCACGCAAAGTTCGCTTTGAGCATGAAGATATAAACCTGATTGCAAAATCCAAGGATGCAGAAAATGATCTGAATATTTCTACCGTGGAGCCGGGATATGCAGGTGTCTATTTTAAAGACGGCGCTTACGTTGAAACTCTCGGTCCGGGTCAGTATATGTTCTGGAAAAACATGGGGAAGGTGAAATTTTACCATGTTGGTATGCGTGAGACTGTACTGGATGTGTCCGGTCAGGAGATCATGACATCTGATAAGGTTACACTGCGCATGAATTCTGTGGTCACTTACCGGGTTGTAGATGCGCTTAAATCCGTGTCCGTTGTCGATGACAGCAAACAGGCTGTCTACCGTGAAGTTCAGCTTGCGTTAAGAGCTGTTGTTGGAACTTTTGATCTGGACACATTGATGAGCGACAAGCAGAAGGTGGCAGAAGATCTTGAGAGCACGGTAAAAGACCGTGCCGCTGAATTTGGTATCGATGTTTTATCAATCGGGATTCGGGATGTTATCCTGCCCGGTGATATGAAAGACATGATGAATAAAGTCATCGAGGCCCAAAAAGCGGCAGACGCCAACCTGATCATGCGTCGGGAAGAGACAGCTGCAATGCGCAGTCAGGCAAATACTGCCAAGCTCCTGGACAGCAACCCTACACTTATGAGACTGCATGAGCTGGATGTTCTTGAGAAAATCGCAGCAAATTCCAAGCTTAACGTCGTACTCGGTGAAAAGGGGCTTGCCGACAGGATTGTAAACTTATTATAATCATTCACAACTGAGTTTGCCTCGTCTTAGGGACGGGGCAAACTCAATCAAAATAAAATAAATCTAGTGGAATCCGGGTTTTTCCTGTCTAATAGCCGCTCTGAATATAATTTGGGGTTGCTGTGAAAGTTTCTGGCAGCGAGAAGCCGTGTTGAAACCGAACCTAAGGGGATGTGATAATGATTACAATTGATGGCTCATACGGCGAGGGGGGCGGTCAGATTCTGCGGACTTCTCTGGCTCTTTCTCTGGTTACGGGAAAACCTTTTTCAATACGCAACATCCGGGCCGGTCGAAAAAAGCCGGGACTCATGCGCCAGCATCTTACTGCTGTAAATGCAGCTGCAGAAATCGGTCTGGCTGCAATAGAAGGCAACCGTATCGGCTCACAGGCATTTACTTTTGAGCCTGAAACAATCAAACCGGGAAATTTCCATTTTGCAATCGGCTCTGCCGGAAGTTGCACACTGGTTTTTCAGACAATACTACCGGCGCTTTTAATTGCCGGCGAACCAACTGAAATAATCCTGGAAGGGGGCACGCATAATCCGTTTGCTCCTCCGTTTGACTTTCTTGAAAAGGCGTTTCTTCCGGTTATTAATCGAATGGGGCCCCGGGTTGATGCCGTACTGGAAAAACCCGGGTTTTATCCAGCAGGAGGAGGCCGATTCAGGGTGTCGGTTAACCCGGCGGATCTTAACCGGTTTGATCTTCTTGAACGTGGAAACATTATTAATAAAACAGCCCGCGCTTGTGTTGCCAACCTGCCGGTCAACATCGCAAACAGGGAGCTGGAAGTTATTCATGAAAAGCTTGAATGGGACAGGGAACTGCTAAAAGCCGTCGAAGTTGAAAATTCTCAAGGACCGGGGAACATTCTGACGGTAGAGGTTGAAAGTGATAATATTACTGAAGTGTTCACCGGATTTGGAGAGAAAGGCGTTTCCGCGGAAAAGGTGGCAAGACGGGCGGTAAAGTCTGTCCAGGAATACCTGGCGTTTAATGTACCCATGGGAAGGTACCTTGCAGATCAGCTGCTAATACCAATGGCACTGGCTGGTGGAGGAAAATTCCGAACGTTTTCGCCAACCAAACATACGACAACGAATGCCGAGATTATAAAAAAATTTATCGATGTCGAAATTGAGATGAATGAATGCAGTCTGAATCAATGGGAGATCGAAATATGGAATGGATAAGAGATGAAGAAAATTTCAATGTGCCGGTAAAATCATGGTGCAAAGAAATAGAAGACGGGGCGATGGCCCAGGCGGCAGATCTCGCAAAGCATCCGGTCGTATTTCGCCATGTTGCCCTGATGCCGGATTGCCACCAGGGTTATGGAATGCCAATCGGCGGTGTTATTGCATGCACCAACGCTGTTATTCCAAATGCCGTGGGGGTGGATATCGGATGCGGTATGGGAGCTGTGCGGACAAGTATAATTGCCTCGGAGACAACCAGAAGCCAGCTCAGAGACGTTGTCATTGGGATTAAGGAAAAGGTACCATGCGGTGAGGGAAAGGCCCATAAAAAGGCGCAAAACCAGGATGGCTTTGATGAGGCTATTGATTCTTACAATGATAGAAAATGGTTTTCTGAACATGTTCGGGACCTTGCCTGCAGAAATCTTGGGACACTGGGCGGAGGAAATCATTTTATCGAAATCCAGGCCGGAGATGATAGTCATGTGTGGTTGATGATCCATTCCGGATCCCGGCACCTGGGCAATGTGATTGCCAGATATTATAATAGCCGGGCGCTCGAATTAAACCGCAAATGGCATTCGAATATTCCAAACAAAGATCTGGCATTCTTACCGGTTAATACACAGGAGGGCCAGGACTATATAAAAGATATGAATTTTGCGCTTGATTATGCCAAAGAAAACCGGCGAATAATCATGGATAATTTTATGGCTGCATTTCAGGCTGTACATGAAGAAGCCGAATTCGGGATTCCTGTAAATATCCATCACAATTATGCGGCACTGGAATCTCATTTTGGCAAAGATGTATGGGTTCACAGAAAGGGTGCCACCTCAGCTAAACAGGAAGAGACCGGTATAATTCCGGGATCTATGGGAACATCATCCTATATTGTTAAGGGTCTTGGAAATATCGAATCCTTTATGTCCTGTTCTCACGGGGCAGGGCGTGTCATGGGAAGAATGCAGGCAACACGAACCTTAACACCGGAAGAATGTGATAAGGCCATGGATGGAATTGTGTATGACCGTTGGGGTAAAGTCAAGCGGGGTAAAACAAAAGGGATGTACGATCTCAGCGAAGCGCCCCAGGCTTATAAAAATATTGATGAAGTCATTGAAGCCGAGCAGGACTTGATTCAACCGATTGTTAAGTTGAAACCCCTGGGAGTTGTAAAGGGTTAGGAAATGCAGGATAGCCGGGTATTTTGGGCATTTTTACATGGAAATGATAAAATTCGAATATTGACTTTTCTCAACAATCAGTATAGGATTGCCCCAACTACTAGAAAAGGTTTCATGATTATGCGTTTATCTACTGCAAAACAATTTAACCAACATAAGTGTTTGGAACGGTCAAAAGGCCAGCTCTCGAGTCCGCCATATAATGCCTTACAATGGACGGATATAATTGAATTGCGCCTGGAGGGGCCATGACCTGATACATTATTTTAGCATGATTTCATCGACCCCTTTTGGCCGCCATGCTGAAAGGGGTTTTTAATTTTAGACCGTCAGATTAGAAGAGAAATAATATGAAAGCGTTTGAATCTAAACAACATATACCCACAAGAGAACTATGGTTTTGCCCGGGCGGCAATACGTTGTGCGGGAGTATGTCCTCATTGTTTGATACCGGATCCAATTGCTCCGGTAAAATTTTAAGAATGGAGGGACATATGTTCTGACTCAAACGTCCAGTATGCACTTTAAAAACCCTTTCGGTGACCGAGGCATGCTGAAAGGGTTTTTTTTTGAACATTTTCATATGAACAGGAAGTCGTCTAACTGTCCGCTTTCCGGCTTTTTATACAGCTTGATTGCTACCGAAAAATCCGGATATCGGCTTAGGCCAAGAGGTTATGAAATATAAAATGGACCCGTAGCTTAACCGGCAAAGCAGCCGGCTCATAACCGGTATTATGGAGGTTCGATGCCTTCCGGGTCCACCATGCCCCTGTAGCTCAGCGGAACCAGAGCACCGGACTACGAATCCGGGTTTGCGGAAGTTCGAATCTTCCCAGGGGTACCAGAAAATTATTAGGCGATATAGTTCAGCCGGTAGAACACTCGACCGATAATCGAGCGATCCTGGTTCGAGACCGGGTATCGCCACCATGAAGCGGCGTAGCTTAGTCGGGTAAAGCAGCTGGTTCATATCCAGAAGATCGCTGGTTCAAATCCAGCCGCCGTTACCAGGAGATGAGAATGGCAGTTATGGGGTGTAGATGACACATGCAAAAAAAAATTATGATTTTTGTGGATGCACTGGTCTTTGGCGTTTCAAGTCAGGGCCAGTCGCATCCATGACAGATTCGGGTGTATGGCGCAACTGGATCAGCGCAACAGGCCTTTAATCTGTAGGTTGAGGGTTCGAGTCCTTCTGCACCCACCAATTAAAGTGTGAAAGGACAAAATGCAATCAAATATCAGCGCCTGTAGCTAAATGGATTAGCCAGAGCCTTCTAAGCTCTAATATGCGGGTTCGATTCCTGCCGGGCGCACCAAGGGTATCAAGGAGAAAGCAGGGGAGTCTGGAGCATGCAAATTGTGGAACCCGGCTTACCCGGACTCTCAAATAAGGCGGTAGATTGTGAAAGTAATACTTTTAAACCAGGACTATTCTTACATTAACAGCATCTCTGTACGCAGAGCCTTAAGACTGATTGCCAAAGGAAAGGTGACTGTAGAGAAGTACTCGGAGAGAATCGTAAGAACCGTTACTAAAGATATTGCCGTGCCGCTGATTCTGCGTCTGGTTTATCTGATAAGGCAGATCTACAGGAAGGCTGTAACATGGTCAAAAAAAAACGTAATGGTTCGGGATGGTTTCGAGTGTGTTTACTGCGGGACTAAAAACAACCTGAACATTGACCATGTTTTTCCCCAGTCAAAAGGAGGTAAGAACACTTTTGAAAATACTGTAACTTCATGCGTGAACTGCAATAACAGGAAGGGGGACAGGACGCTGAGGGAGGCGAAAATGTTTTATAAAAGGAGGAACTTTACTCCATATCAGCCGACCGTCATGGAATTCATCAAGAAGTATCTCGACAGTATCGGCGTTTATGATCTGCTTGTAGAGGAGGGCATTTATTAAAGCCGAAAGATTGCTCATAAGTATCAAGCAACCGGGTGTAGCAAATCGCCGGTGGCGGGCTGGGGCAATGCTGTAGACGGTATTATGCTGTGAGGTATCCAAGCTGGCATGGAGCCTGACTGTTAATCAGGAAATCGCCGGTTCGAATCCGGCCCTCACAGCCAGAGTGAAAAAACAGATCTTTTCTGTGAGATGGTGTCGGTAGACTCAATTGGGAGAGCGACCGGATGTGGCCCGGGTAGTTGGGGGTTCGAATCCCTTCCGACACCCCATATAGACTCGGGAGCATATTTAATGAAGCCCGGACAAAATCGGAGAGTAAGTCAATTGGGAGACGGCGTGGCCTGGGACCACGTAGCTGGGGGTTCGAGTCCCTCCTCTCCGACTCGTGCAAAATCCAGGTAATAAACCTGTAGGTGTCAACGTAAGAAAGTGAAAAATGCACCGGAGGTCATGGCGGCCAAACTGGCTCCAAACCAGCAGGATAAGGTTCGATTCCTTACCGGTGTGCCAAAGATTAAGCGGTGGAAAAAAAACCGTAAAACCAAATTGGCATCGTAGCTCAACGGACAAGAGCAGCTGCCTTGTAAGCAGTTGGTTGTAGGTTCAAATCCTGCCGGTGCCTCCAGAAAACCTGGATGCAGCCCAACCTGGGAGCACGTCCGGTTTGTACCCGGGATGTTGCGGTGTCGAACTCCACGCTTCCTGCCACAAAAGTGACTTAGCGGAACGGTAGCTCAGCAGGTAGAGCATTAGGTTGAAGCCCTAAGCTGCATTGGTTCAATTCCAATCCGTTCCACCATGCGGATGTAGTTCAGGGGTAGAACACAACCATGCCACGGTTGAGATGCGGGTACAACTTCCGCCATTCGCTCCAGGCGAGTATAACTCAAAGGGTAGAGTGCAAGCCTGAGTTCTTTTAGGTCCAACAGAAACATACCGGCCGTTTGGGGCAACAAGAATTCATTGATAATAAAATTTGGAAGACGTTTACATGAAGAAATTTTGCTAATTCATGCTGACTTTTAAAAAGTTCACATAATGAATATCATCGGACGTTGTGTAAGCCTTTGATGATATATGAAATATTATTAATTTTTTTGTTCGTTCAGGCAAAAATTTATTCATTACGCATAAAAATCTTAACTCGCCCCAAACCAAATTATCTCTAAACCACAGTAATACGCAAGGCCCTCTTGGATTTTTTAATCGGTCCTATCTTTTTAATAGTCTGGGGTCAAAAGAAAATTTTTGTGGTGAGTGGATGACAATTTTTTCAAAGTCCGGGTGCGATGGATTAATCAGATAGTTGTGTTCAACCGGAATGATGGCACCGGGAACTTTCAAAATGACCGATTGTTGATTTTGAACCCATCGATCACCCAAGTCTCTGACTGATTGCGGCATTGGATCGGTCGTCCAGTTAGCGGGCAAATGCTCTGTCGTAATCGACTGTGATAAACTGGGATCAAAATCGATGGGGATACAGACATAGGGGCATAAGGGACATCCTTTAGCTATTTAGTTTAGGTCGATTCTACCCTCGGAACTGAAAATATAAAGGACGTCCCCAAAGTTACGCCGAAGTTACGCGTCCCCGAAGTTACGTCAATTAAACCTCTACGAGCTGCCTGATTAGAAGCTATGGGTTTAGGTGTTGCAGCTATTAAGCATCCAGTTTCGAGCTAAAAAGAGGGCGCCTAAATATTCAGTATTGATAATGTTTTAAAAAAGTTGAGTTAGTCAATTCAGTCAACAACGTCCCCAAATTTCTCGAAAAAATGTGATGTCAAATGCAGTGAATTTTGCAGTAGAAAACGGATTTGAAGCTGTCGCATGCGGGCATACCCACTTCGCTGAGGATCAGTTTGTGGATGGTATCCAGTAGGTCAACACCGGCGCCTGGACCGAATTGCCGATATATTATGTGGCTGTTACCGCCAATGAAATAGCTCTGAAAATGACGGATTCACCTGAGTTGATAAAATTCCCAGGGACTAAAACCTTTCCTATTTTCCCGGCACATCAACAGAATCCCACCTAAGCAGTCTTCTATCATTACGAAACAGCCTCAAAATTGATCACATAAGCACACAAACTTTGTTTTTTACCAGCGTCCCCCTCTTTTGTTTATCGCCTGCCGATATGCGTATAGCGGGTCATATCGGCAGGCGGGTATCCATGTCAGGGTTTTTCAGCATAGGGAATGGAATTAGGGGAGCAACGTTTGCGACCCTTCATTCTTTTGTAGAAGATCCCAGGAATAGCGAGAATCATGTTTAAAACTATCAAATATAGCAATAGTAGCGTCATACTTTCTACCGGTAGGCGACCACAAAGTAACCAAGAAACTATTTGTGATTTCCTGGTTGTCCGCAGTATGAACATCGAAAAAGAGGGTTGCATTTCCCCCTGGATCTAACGTTCTGGCTTGTGCTGGTATTGCGGGGATAATACCCAAGTTAGGCTCTGTAACGGTGACAATGTAGTCGCTTCTGAGCTCCCCTACATTCTGGATGCCGACTTCCAATGTACCTTCATCAGACATGGAGGTGAACGAGTTAGTGAAAGCTTCCATAATTATTGCGTCCGATTCGGTTTCGATCATTCTCGGACGAGCGTCCTCCCCCACGGAAAGAGACAGCCGCGAATAGTTGATGTCCGGAACCCAGTACACAATGTATTTTTCCATTCCGGGCATGAAATTCATCCCCTTGAACATTCTCTTTCCATGAACAAGGTAGGTGGGCTCTGCGTTGGGGTCGCTCGCTAATTTTACCAAGTCCTCATTATGCTTATGAAACAACTGGTTATGCAGTCCATCTCCGGCCTCCGTGACTCTGCATCCACCGCCCATCCTCCTGAAAGCGGAGAAGCTGACGCCCACCTTATCCAACTCGCTACCGTCTTTTGATACCTCCTCTCTTGGAACCATTAGCATATTAATATGCCAATTCTGAACATATTCATGGGGGTAAGGAATAGACGGAATATATAAGATGTAGTTACTCAGATCGGGAGCACGCCTATACTCATCGACCTCATCAAGCAGCTGTACCTTTATATCGGAGATTGGATTACTTGAGTCCTCATAAATTGGATTCTCTGGAGAAAGAACAAAGGTATGAGATTCGCTTCCTTGAGTCAGTTTTACCAATATATCATAGGTTTTGCGGAATCCACCAATCTCATAACCATCGTAGAAAAGATCACCTTGCCGCAAACAGTGTGCGGTTGAAAAACTATTAAGCGCGCTAGATCTCTCATCTAGAAATCTTTCTCCTCTGAACCTGTCATACACAGCGCCTTGAACCGGATCTGGGTGTCCAACATCTTGTTCCAGGTCTTTGTTACAGCAAAATCCCTGAGAGTCCTCAATCCGTTCCCCACCTATGGTCGTCCATCCGCATGTCGGATCTTCGGCATCCGGACTGTCATTACAGCTACCGACGCCTGCTACTGCATTTGGAACCTTGACAATTTCTTCATGGGGGAAATAGGCAACGGTGTGAAAGTGCGTTAAAGGATAAATGAGCTGGGGCTGGGTTTTTGTGATCTCGATTCTTATGGGATCGGGATCCGACAGGTCCGCCACCATTTGCATTACTGTTTCAATTCCGTAGCTTACAGGCACCGTGACAATTGTATTCTGCTCACAGCTTACGCCACTCTCCGACTCAACACATTCTTCGGTTGTCGCTAACACCGGTCCTCCAGGACCTGGTAGTCCCTGGTCTCCCTTGTCGCCCTTTGGGCCTTGTGGGCCTTGAGCTCCATCCTTGCCGTCTTTCCCATCCGCGCCGTTTTGTCCATCCGCACCATCCTGCCCCGGGTCACCCTTGTCTCCCTTAAGAGATGCCAACCATTGGGTTTCGTCCCCTCTGAAACCTTGCGCGACAGCCACCTCATAAGCTGAAAGCCCAGCCGCTCCGTCATTACCGTCAGCACCGTCTTTCCCATCCTTGCCGGGTTGCCCATCTTGGCCGGGTTGTCCTTCCGGACCAACAGCGCCTATGGTGAGATTGTACTTATCATACCGTCTTATCCATCTGCCCGTCTTGACGGTGAGAAGAAAGTCTCCTACCAGACCCTGAGAAAGCTCGGCCCTTATCTGGGTGGCCGAATAGTCTAAAACCGTGAGAGGAGAATCACCCAGGGTTACCCTTGGAGGGTTCTTGTTGTCAAAATTAACACCTGAAATGATAAGCTCACTATTGTCAAAATCAGCATGAACCATCTTAATGCGAAGCTTCTTTTTCGGTGTCCACCTGGGACCATTCACACCCGCCAATGCCGATTGACCCAAAAATGCCAGCGAAAAAAGTGCAATTCCTACAAGTAGGGCCGTTTTCTTGACATGCCATAGATTCATCTCTTTTTCTCCTTTCTCCCAAACGGGTTTCCTTTCGCTAAAACTCGCAAAAAGTTAGTACTTCGTAGTAGTTAGAGGGACGCTGGTAAGAAAGTAACTTTCTTCATTCAATTGTTACTCGTTCTCACCAGCAATGCCCTCTCCAAAAGATAAAGATAAGACATTGCTTTTTCGGTGCGTATCAAGGGGAAATAGCGAATTGTGTATCGGCTTCGGCTGAGGCCCCATATATTGAGGCATCAATTAAACGGAACCAATACCCAACCTGATAACGGAAGCGGGCTTTATTGTCAACTTTGATTTTTTGACTTGCAATAGTGCAATTAGGCAAATTCGGGCATAGCTCACCGGTGTGCCTCTTGGGGGACATCCTATAGAAATGTTATTTTATTATATAACGTTGTTGACTGAGTTGAATAAGCTGAGTAATATTTACAGCGGGATTTTATAACAATGGAGACCTATGGAGCAGAGGCAGGTGCGCTTTGATTCTTCTGGAACACTGCGTCATGCTATTGTGGGGGAATGAAAGCGTGTTGCGTCAGCAGAGGTTGTCCGGCGAGTGGGGAGTTCAACCTCTGCCATATCCATAATTTTGCAGCAGGCCAGCCAGTAAATCAACTCAGTCAACAACGTCCCGTATTTCCACGTATTTCCATTTCATCATCACACATGTTTTTGAGACTTGCCGGAACCTGATGCCATGATACACCGATGTTCTTATCAGACCGACGAAATTGTCCTGCCCATTTCCATACATTACCAAACATTCTTTTGTGCAACTGTTTGATGAACTGCTCATTGAGAATATCCGTTGGTTTTCTCTTTTCTATCCAAGCCAGCGCGTCAACTATGTTGTCTTGTTCCCATCGATTCAATTCACCTTGTGTCGTTATGAGGGAGAGTAGCAAGCCTCCCGCCTCATCCGGATCAATGGGGGTAGTTCCCTCAGGATAATTGAAGTCAATCATGATTTGTTCCATAAAGTTGAAGGAAGCGTGCGTATGAGTTCATCAACCAAGTTCGATAAGGCTTTCTCGTTCTCTCTCCTGCTGAGTGCTTGATTCTCCAAGCTCATGGTTTGAGAAGCCAGGGCGAGGCGCTGGGTCGCGACTTTTTTCGCCTGACGAGCCACGGCCTCTTCAAGACTTGTACGTGGCACGAACCCATAGACAAATACGCAATCGAGATACTCTGCGATTCGGCGCATGGTCTTGAGGGTGACTGAGCCCGCTATCTCTTCCTTTTCAATACGCGCCACAGCTTGCTGAGTGACACCGAGTCGATTGGCCAATTGCCTGGCAGTCATCCCTAATGCGTCACGGATAGCCCGAATCCATCCTTTCGGAGGTGCTGTGATGTTAAGTAGAGGGCTAAGACGTTGGAGTGAAGCATCGAGTTGCTCTCTAATCAGGTTTTTCTTTTTCATGATCATATTTCATTAAGTTGGGGTTACTAGGCATTTTGCTCAATATTGGACAGTACAACATATATGTTGTGCTATTGTTAAGAATAAACAATATTTATATTGTAATAAAATTAATTTACTACAACATTAATGTTGTACTTATTATCTATGTATTTTTGGATCAGGATACAGTGCTGAATTCTGGGGGTCGAACCACGGTAACAGTTAGAAATTCTGTAATGTAAATTTTGGGGACGTTCTCAAGTTTTAACCGGATGGGGGAGGCCACGCCGGGTAATTGACATTGCGAATAAGATGGCATAAAAACATCTTTGAAATGGTCTTAATCGACCGGTTTTCCTCTGCAATAAAAAGGAGGTCAATTATGGAAGCGAGCGGAAATGTAATCGGACTGGTCGGAAGTCCCAACCCGGACGGACGCACCAATCAACTGGTTTCAGCGGCCCTGGAGGGCGTGGCACAAGCGGGGGTGGCCACTGAACTGATTCAGATGTCGGATCATGTGGTGAGCGCCTGTCGAGACTGCCTGCCGTGGGTTTGCAAAGATAACCTGAAATGTACATTTGACGATGATGCATTTAAATTTTATAGTCAGAAAATCACGGATTGCGGCGCGCTGATTTTAGGCACGCCCGTCTATTGGTGGGATACCAGCGGTCTGGTGAAATACCTGATCCTGAAAATGTTCCGGGTATATGCCATGTCGGCGCCGTTTCATGGATTACCGGCCTTCGGCATTGCCATTGCCGGGGGTACCGGAAACGGGCTTGTTTCCGGACTTCGCCCTGTTTACCATTATTTTCAGATGATGGGTATGCGAGCCATCGAGCCGCTTCCCGCAACGCGGTTTAATTTCAACGCGGCCCTGCAGCGGGCGTCTGAATTGGGAGGCGAAATTGCAAAAATGGCCGTCCAACGTGCGCGGTTTCAGGGATTGGAAGATAAATTATTATGGTATGATGCCTTACCTTACCTGGGTTTGAGTCGAGCCGATGAACGGCGTTTGCTTGCGGATCTTGCGGTTCAGGGGCTGCCGCCTGATGAGGCTGAACCCATTGCACTGGGCCTTGCCCGGGCCCATGAACTGGATGCAGCCGGCAGGAAATTAGACGCCTTAGTTGAAATTACAAAGGCATACAATGCCGGCCTTAAAGTATTTGAAGCGGGAAGTTAAGGGATCGAGACGCCTGAAAGCTATGGTCTAATGTGCTTCCAGCCAATTGACACCAAAACCGACATCAACAACCAACGGAACTTCCAGGGTAATGACCTGTTCCATTTCCTGCTTGACCAGTGAAAGGATGATTCCTTCTTCATGGTGAGGCATATCAAAAACCAGTTCATCGTGGACACTCAGTATCATTTTTGTCTTTAATCTCTCTCGTTGCAGCCGTTTTTGAATTGCATTCATCGCCAATTTGATAATTTCTGCAGCAGTCCCCTGGATGGGAGTATTAACCGCTGCACCTTCCGCCATGCGTCGCTGCAGACCCCGCCCATTGATAGCCGGCAGATATCGCCGCCGTCCCATCAGGGTTTGCGCATACCCTTGTTTTCTAGCCTGCTTTAGAAAATGCTCCTGCAGGGTATGAATCGTTGCATACTTTTGAAAGTATCGCTCAATAAAACCTTTCGCTTCCGTTTTAGAGGTATGTGTGATCAAAGACAATCGTTCAGGGCCCATGCGGTAAATCAGTCCAAAGTTGACCTCTTTCGCCTTGGTGCGCATCTCGCGGGTGACTTGATCTTGCGGAACTTCAAAAATAGTCGCTGCCGTGATGGCGTGAATATCGAGGTTTTGACGATAAGCGGCCATAAAAGTCGGATCCTTTGAAAAATGAGCGACAACCCGCAGCTCAATTTGACTGTAATCCGCTGAAACCAGCACATGATTGCTGTCTGAAGGTACAAACACATTCCGGATTCGTCGTCCCTCCTCAGTGCGTATGGGGATATTCTGAAGATTTGGATTATCTGAAGCCAATCTCCCGGTGGCGGCGACGGTTTGCCTGAATGATGAGTGGATACGGTTACTGTCCGGGTTCACAAATCCAGGCAGTTGATCCACGTACGTATTTTTCAACTTATTCAGTTCCCGATATTGCAGGATCAACCCGGGCAATGGATGAGCCTGCATCTTCGCCAGAGTTTCTTCATCGGTGGACATCTTATTGCCCAACTTAATTTTTTTGGGTTTGACCTTGCATTGCTTATGAATTTCCAGCTTGTCATACAGTATAGATTGCAGTTCGATGATTGAGTTAATATTAAAATTTTCCTCTGCGACTTCATAAATCCGGTCACTTAATACCACCAAACGCTTATCAAATTCTTGGGAGATCTTCTCCAGGCCGGCGACATCGATCCTCACCCCATTCTGCTCGATTGTCGAGAGCACTTCAGCTGTCGGCATCTCAACATATTGATAGGTTCGCAGCATGTGGGTCTGCTCCAACTGTTTTAGCAAATGGGTGGCCAGCTGACCCATCACGCCTGTATTTTCACAATAAGCCAGATAATAATTCGATTTTGACTCAATAGCATGTTGGTCTTCGGAGGGCTTTTGCTTTTTTGACTGGATAAAGTAGTGCGGTAAATAGTGCAATTGACGGGAAATTATGGCTGCCAGGCTAAAATCCCTTTCATTTGATTCAACCAGATGTGCGGCAAGCATCACATCCACAATAGCCTTGCCCGTGCGTATTCCACGTGGCGAAAGCAGCTGCAGGAGATGTTTCCAGTTGTAAACGATTTTTTGAATATCGGCTGATGCCAACAACGACCGTAACTTTTCAAAGATGAAGGATTGATGTTCCTCAAAATCAGGGTCATCAAGTGACATGAACCAAGCCTGCGCGGAGTCCACCGCAAACACCAGACCTTCAATTTCACCGCCGATAAAGCGATCCCCTTTCTTGATAACATCCAGGCAAATGCGTTTCAATTGCCCTGCTGAATGGATGAGCGATTTAAACCGATCGATGGAATCCACGAGATTCGGCATTATTTTGTCCACCCGGATTTCCGCCACAGGTTGCTGAGTGGATTCAACATCAATTTTTCCTGCTGCCAATGAAGCCGGTCTGCCCGCGGAGCTGAGTTTCTTGAGAAAGGATTTGAATTCCAATTCTTCCAGGATTTCGATCAATTGAGGATTGTCGAGTAAACTCCGGTGATCCATTCTTAAATCATCCAGCGACAAATCCAGCGGTACATTTACATCAATCGTCACAAGCTCTCTGGACAAAAATGCATTCTCCCGATTATTGATCAGTTTTTCCAGCATTTTATTTTTGGGGAGTTCATCAATATGTTCATACAAATTTGAAATAGAACCATATTGGGTGATCAACTTGATAGCCGTTTTTTCTCCAACTCCCTTCACACCAGGGACATTGTCTGATGAGTCGCCCATCAAACCCAGAATATCGATCACCTGGTCGGGGCGACATCCAAATTTTTCCTGAACATACTTTAGCCCCAGTTTCTGGTTTTTGTGATTGTACATGCAGTGTTTATCTGTGATCAGCTGCATATAATCCTTATCACTTGTCACCATGGCCCCCGCGATTTCTTTCTCAGAACACATGCGCATCAGGGTGCCGATAATATCATCCGCCTCATACCCGGCAAATGTAATAAAAGGCAGATCAAGTGCTTCGATCAACTTTGGTAAATAGGGCAGCTGCTCAACCAGATCATCCGGCATCTTCTGGCGTGTGGCCTTATACAAGGGATACTGTTTATGTCGAAATGTGGGTTGGCTGGTATCAGAGACCACGGCTAAATAATCCGGTTTCTCCACATCGATAATCCTCACAATCTGTGAAAAAAAACCGTAAACGCCACTGGTGTTGAGCCCTTTGGAATTGATCATGGGACTTCGGATCATGGCAAAAAAATTCCGGTATAGAATCGCCATTGAATCCAGAGCAAACAGTTTGGCCATATGTCCTCTTTTTTTCGGCTGCGGTTAGTTTTAACAATATAGTCAGAAACCTGTCACTGGACGGATATTTTATTACCTTGAGTGGGATACAGGGCGAGGTTTTTCACGACACAAATCACAGGCGCATGATCAGATGGTTTTGGCTGAGACCGGTTGTCAATATCAATTTCACAACTTTGGCATAATTTGGAAAGGCCGGCTGTCATCCAGATCTGATCGATCCGCATCCCCTCATTTTTCTCAAATCCTCTGGTTCTGAAATCCCACCAACTAAACAATCCCCCTCCTTGATGGAATTTACGGTAAATATCATGCAAGCCCCACTGTTTAAGCTGCTCAATGAAGAGATGTTCTTTGGGGTGAAAACTGACCCTGTTTTTCATTCTTTCTGCTGAAACAACATCCCGTTCATCCGGCGCAACATTTATATCGCCGAGCACCATTACAGGATCTGCAGAAGTAAAACGGTCGCACAGCTCTGAAAGAAGTTTTGCCAAAAATTCGAGTTTATATTGAAATTTAGGTGACTCCTCTGCTTGTCCTTGAGGCACATACACATTTACAATATTGATACCGGCGATACGTGCACTCATCAGGCGCTTATTTTCAGCATCGTAGCCATCTTTAAATCCATGTTGAATTTCGGCTATTGGTAATTTACTTAGCAACGCCACGCCGTTATAACTCTTTTGTCCCGAAAATACTGCACTATAGCCGGTTTCTCGAATTTCCTGTTCCGGAAACTGGTGATCTTCCACTTTGGTTTCCTGAAGACAGACAATATCGGGTTGCTGTTCCGTGAGCCAAGATAGAATGAGCGGCAAACGGATTCGGATTGAATTAACATTCCAGGTTGCAATCTTGAGAGTTTCTGCCGAAACCTGCTCTTTTAAGTGAATTCGGTCATCAGGCAACAGGCACTCACTATTGGAGTAGATAATCATCTCCGGCGGGTCCAGAATTCCGCCCCATGACCGTTCCACTATAAGACGATTACTGCGCCACCATGCGTACAATTGTGAAACGGCTGCTTGATGAAACGATTCTGCCAGATTGCCTGAGAGTTCTGAAACAGTTACGCCGGATTTCACTATGGCCAGGATTTCATTCGGATCCATGAATAGGTCTCGCTGCTGTTTATCGTTAAAATAAATTCATACCTTCCGGCTCTTCGAGACGGTTCTCAATAATGTAAGGAATTTTGGGGACATCTCAAGTTTTAAAGTTTCGTTATTTCTTCACCGATCGGAAATCAGCTTTTTTTCCTGTGCATAGTTTTCGGTACCCTTAAATCATCGGTTGGGCGGTTATCTAATACCTTGCGTGTTCGCTTCAACTCATGCGCGAGCATCTTTTCATCAGGCAGAATAGTTTTATATGCGGACGCCATTATTTTGTTCGGCAGGCCATGCAGGGCATATTTTACATCGGCTCTGTCTTTATAGGAGCAAAGAATCACTCCGACAGGCGAATTTTCATCTGACCGTGTCCAATGCTCGCTCGCCTAGTTTAGATACAGGTGCATCTGACCGGTTGAGAAATTAAAGGGTTTAGGAAACCCGAAGGGTTCAAGTCTGCTCTTACCAGTTTAACGATTTGCTGAAAAGCGAAAAGGAGTAAGGGGATGCCGGCGCAGAACGTACGTGACTTTTTTTATACCTCCTGTTGCTAAAATTTGTCAGTCCGGAGCAAAAGAATGGCTGGTTAGGCGTATAACCATTTGGATTTATGCTCTTTTACAATAGAGACGATTAATGGTGCGATTATTGCATAATTACAGCAGGTTATTTCAACTTGCGTCTATTTTAAAAAAAATCGATACAATTTCAAGAGGGATCACACCGGTGAGACGGGTACTGAGTTTATTTGCATGCTGCTTTTTTTTGTTTAGCGGGCCGGTTTATGCCGACTTTGAATCCGAGGTGATTGATCTGGTCAATGTTGAAAGGGACGCCGAAGGGCTGCCGCCGCTAACTTATGATGCCAGCCTGGCTGATGCCGCCCGGGACCATTCGGAAGACATGGGGCTGCAGGATTATTTCAGCCACACGAGCCTTGATGAACGCACCGCGCGGGATCGCATCGAGGACGCCGGCTACACCTGGAACGCCTACGGCGAAAACATCGCCGCCGGCCAGCCAACACCGGAAGATGTCATCGATGGCTGGATGTCGAGCTCAGGGCACCGGGCCAATATTTTGAACCCGAATTTTTGCGATATCGGTGTCGGATATGCTTATGTAGCAGACAGCACCTACCGCCAGTACTGGACACAGGATTTTGGACGCCGAAGCGGTATCAGCTCCTGTCCTGAAACGGCCACCTATACTATCACTGCAACGGCCGGACCGGGTGGCAGCATTGCGCCGCAGGGAAACATCGCGGTAGATCAGGGCAGCGATATCACCTTTACCATCACGCCGGCCGCCGGGTACAGCGTGGCCGAAGTTCTGGTGGACGGAGGGGCTGTTGATATTGCCATAATCTATACGTTTTCAAATGTTGGCAGCAGCCACTCAATTGCGATCGAATTCGCGCTCAATCAGTTTCCGCCCACCGCTGATGCCGGCCCGGATCAGGATGTTGTCGAGGGCGCAACTGTCACCCTGGACGGGTCTCAGTCATCGGACCCCAACGATGCGGTCGTAACTTACCAATGGACCCAGACTGGCGGCCCGGCAACAACGGTATCCGATGCAAATGCCGTCCGGCCCACTTTTGTTGCCGCCCCGATCACAGCAGATGCTGCGGTGGTTTTTCAATTGACCGTGTATGACTCGGGCGGAGATTCTGATTCGGATACGGTTGAAATCACCATCACCGAAAATGAAATCCACACATTTCCAGACGATGCCATCACCTTCCAGACCCCAGCGAATTCGGTGTTGGGATTCAAGCCGGATAACGGCTCGCATTTGGTGTGGCTGTTGCCTCTTGATCCTGAAAGTGATGAAATTACGAATCGAAACGGAATGCCGCAAAATTTGATTTACGGCCTGATGGACTTTAAGATCAAAGTTGACATACCCGGCAGCAGCACGACCCTCACGATTTTTCTGCCGGAGCCCATGCCCCAGGGCTACAAATGGTATAAATACAGCCAGAGCCGGGGCTGGTACGACTACAGTTCACACGTGTCGCTCAACGGCGATCGAACACGGCTGAGCATAACCCTGGTAGACGGCGGCACGGGTGACGACGACCGTCAGCAAAACGGAGTCATCGAAGATCCTTCGGGACTCGGCACTGCGGACTCTGCCGTCGTTTCAGGTTCTACGGCCAGCGGCGGCGGCGGAGGGGGCTGCTTCATTGGCACCCTGGGCGAAAATTTCAAATGGTGGCGTTTTTAAGAACTGCCGTCGGGAAAGGGCTTAGCGTGTCAAATCTTGTTGAAAATACCGGTCCTTTTTTACGCTTAAAGTCATGCTTTTGGTGTCAAAAGGGCGTCTTTAAGAATTTATTGCCAAATTTTCCTATCATTTCCCCCTTATCCGTTTAACCCTAATTGAGCGAAGCCCAATTAGCAGGAATTGGGTATTGGCTATCAGGTATTGGTTTGGTGGCCTTGCGCAACTCATTTTATATGGCCCTTGCGGGTGATATACTAAAAATCAAACCCATTCCTTAAAACCAATACCCAGTACCAGATACCGAGTACCCACCAATTGAGTTTCACTCAATTGGGGTTTAAGCGTTGCCGTGTCTCCTGGAAAGCCGGGGCGGCTGAAACCAATGGATAACGTCAATAAATATGGAAATTTCGGCCCTGATGTTCCAGTATCCTATTCTGAGAAACGTTAGATTTTCTTCAGCACTTACCCCAGCCAGATGTCTTTTGGATTAACGAGGGAGGTGCTTTTTGATGAATCAACCACTTAAAAGCCATATCTTTCAAACAGGTGCTCCTGCAACAATCGGCTGAAGACCGGTTTAGATCAGATCACAATTCGGAAGCGTTTCTGGCTGGTAAACTGATAAATACAAACAAAATTTGGCGTTCTATTCCTAGGAAAATAAAATTGCTTTGAGGCCCATCAACGCCTCCAAGCTTTGAACTTTCAGCAAGAGTTAAATTTGTATTTGAGTGGTAGACATTAAAATAAATAGCCACGGTTTGCTATTGATAGTTGACACTAAAACTGTCAAGAAAATGTTATCCCAGCTTTGATGAGTTTACCTCAACGCTGCAAAAGTCCCATACAAAAACGATGATAGAATCGTATGTACAAAATGCGTATATGCTAAGCAATAAATTTTCTTTAAAAAATGTCGGATCAGGGTCACAAATCGAAGGAGGCATATTAAACAATATTATAATTTTATGGCATGTCACCAAAGCCCATGTCATCAAATACGGGGCTGAGGAATTTTTCAAACTAGGTGCATAGGATAGCGTCTTTCATCTTGGAATTAAAAAGCAGGTTATCTCGGTTGGCAGGTAGGGTAAATAATTAAAAATTAAGATGCGACCCATGTCTTGGCCCCCCATTGTCCGTCTAAATTTATGTGTATTTTTCGATAATGTCTCTATGTTCGGGATACAACGCGACAAGTCTATTTCGGTCCGCCATTTCAAAATCGGCATAGTCGAAACCAGGCGCGACCGTGCACCCCACTAATGAATATGCTTCTGTGTTATTCACGGCAGCTGCAAACCAACAACCTGCCCGGACAACTGTCTGAAAAGAGTCGCCATTTTTTATGTCTCTTCCCAACTTTTTGGCGGTGTATTCTCCTTTTTGATCAATTATATGGACGGTTAAAGATGACCCTTCATAAAAATGCCATACTTCATCTTGCTGAATTACATGAAATGCAGAGAACTCTTTTTTGTCCAATAAAAAATAAATGCAGGTCGAAAACACGCGATCACCATTAAAACGTGCTGGTAAAGCGTGCTTCAAAATGACTTCACTCGATCGATAGGTCTCTTTGAAATACCCCCCTTCGGGGTGTCGTTTAAGACCAAGCTTTTTAATCCAATAATTAGCATTTATCATCTGCGCTCCTTATCAAGAACTTTATCTTTAATGACCTTGACCTTCCCTTTTTCAGGCTGATTCAAAGATCCTGCTTCATAGACGAATCTACGATACCTTCTGATCCGGTCTTTTTTGCTTTTGAGACACTTGTCCGCCGGCGTTATTACGGCCTCAAATTATTTAACTGGGTAAAACAAAAACCTAAGATTTCAACCAAATAAAGAGCTGCATAACGCCGTGTAAGAACTAACATAAAGGACCTGTACCTATATTTCTCAATATTTTTCTTCAAGATAATTGAAAATTTACCGATAAGTTTATTTAGGACCACTAAAAGTGGTCTGGAAATCAAGTGAACTCTCCAAGTATTGTAGAAGGTTTATAAGACCTTCACAATCTGTCAGCAACTCAAATTAAAGAGGAGATAACAGAATAGTGCTCAAGAATTTTATCATGTGCCTGTTGATTGTTATCTATACAATGGCCTGTGCAGCTTTTGGAGATAAGAAACAGGCTCTCCTCCAGAATATGGATGCAGAGTCAACAAATCAACAAGAACATATTGACATCGACGAACTCCCGAAGCCTGATAGAATTCCAAGTTCCGATTGGCGTCCGTTCAAAGGTGTATTGCTTCGACATATCGTGGCAAATTGTTGCTTTTCAGAATCCCAAAACACGGTTATTCTTGGCCAAGATAACAATAGGGACCAAAAGGTTGATAAATGCTATCAACTCAAAGGCAAGGAAGGTAAAATATACTATAGAACCATAGAGTGCCCTGATAATCTCGCACCTGTCAAAGTTCCCCAAAGAGAGAAAAATCTGGAGTGTAACCTACATTGAACCTCAAAAATGTGAAATAAATTATAAAAACTCCGGGACGTTGTTGACTGAATTGACTAACTACTTTCGCTATTCGCCCAAGCTATGAGATCCCCTCAATCATCTTTTATTATCCCGTAGCAGTCTCCGCTACTTCTTCACACCAAACTTCCTTTTTCGATGCCATTCTATATTATTTTTATCGGGCCAGTATATTTTAGTTAATATAGTTCAATAAGTTCATTGGATTTGTTGAAATAAAGAATTTTTTCCTTTTATCCACCCTATACACAGATCAATACCATTTAATCCGCCGGCGAATTTAATTTTATTAAGTTCAGCCTGGGTATTATATAGGCTTGCAAACATATCGAAATCATCGAACCATTCGTTGGGCGGACTGAAAGTGTGCACCAGCATCAGGGCATTCTGTGCATTAAACCGTTTGGCCTCGATTATGGCCGATGCTGTGCGGTGAAGAAGTTGGTAGCGGATAGGTAGGACCTTGCCTTGGTCGAGTCCCAGGCTCTCACATAATAAGTCCAGACGTTTTTTCTTGCCTTGAGATGGTTTTTGAAACCACTGCGAGACCAGCGGACCGAACGGCTCGGCTACTTTGCCTTCCACCGTCATCGAAATAATTTACCCATCCCCTTTTGCCAATGCGAATAGATCATATTGAGAAGGATTCCCACCGCCCGGCAGAGGCACTTTGTGCTCCGGGATGGCCAGGTAATTCCGGGTATGCCGCGGGTGGCTTATCGAGAAACGATCACACGCCGGGCGGAATTTGATTACATTCATAAGAAACAGACCGGGGGCGCCGGCCAGTATGGACGTGTCGCCGGCTATCTGGAGCCGGCCAATGATGTGGATTTCGTATTTGAGAATCGTGTGGTGGGCGGCTCCATTCCGACTCAGTTCATCTCCGCCTGTGAAAAGGGTTTCAAAGCTTGTCTTGCAAAAGGACCCAAGATGGAATCCCCCCGTTACCGGAATCAAAATCGAAATTAACGACGGTGCCTCTCATGCGGTGGATTCTTCGGAGATGGCGTTTCAAGCAGCTGCCCGGGGGGCGTTTTTGCAAGCATACGCTAAAGCCGGTCCGGTTATTCATGAACCCATCATGAAAGTGGTGGTCGAGTCGCCTTCGCAATTCCAGGGATCCGTCATGGGCTCTTTAAATCAGCGGCGGGGCATCATAGTCGGCTCACAGGATGAAGGGGTGCTGTGCGTGATTGAGTCCCAGGTTCCGTTGGCTGAAATGTTTGGCTACTCGACTGTTTTAAGATCTCTGACCCAGGGACAGGCACAGTTCACGATGGAATTCGCCACCTACAAACAAGTGCCGCAAAGCATTGCGGAAGAGCTCGTCAAAAAGTCTGCTGAAGAAAAAAAGAATGTCGCCTAATGACAAAGTCTAAAGGTGTTGAAAATTTGGATTTACCACGAAATTCAGGAAAAGCAATTGACTCTTCTGATCAGAAAGTCGTACGCTGTGCGGAAAAGATTATACCTGAAACCCTTGATACGGTTTCACCTTATCGAAAGCAGACCGAATCGCCGGCCGCATTATTCAAAGACCGGAGAGCCGTCGGTCGGGACGACGCTGCCGGGCCGGCTAAAAAACAGGCCGGCGTTATTTACATCAAAGAAAGGTATTTCACCATGCTCAAAAAAGATCTTATACTGAGAAATCCGTTGCGTGTGATGGGTCATGAAAATGAGGACATTCTGGATGCCGGCGAGTTCGGTGCGGTGCTGGCACGCGCCGGTGTCGGGAAAACAGCGTTTTTGGTCCAGCTCTCGCTGAATGCTCTACTCAGAGGTAAAAACGTGCTTCACATCAGCCTTACCGATCCGGTCAACAAAGTCAGCCTGTGGTATAAAGAAGTCTTCAATTTGATTGCCGAACAGTATCAGGTCGATCAAATCAACCAGCTCTGGGAATCTGTTTTACCGCACCGGTTTATCATGACCTTTCGGGTCGAAGGCTTCAGTGTTCCGAAACTGCAGGAACGACTGGCCGATCTAACCGAACAAAATATCTTCAGGCCGCAGATGATTATCGTCGATGGGTTTCCGTTTGATGAAACCGTTCATCAATCATTAAGCGAATTCAAAGATATGGTCGGCGAACAGGGAATGCACTCCTGGTTTACGGTGCGCACCCATCGTCATCAGGAGCCTGAAGCTGATGGAACGCCTCTGCAGCTGGCACATGTTTCCGATTTGTTCGAAATCGCCATTCAGCTTTTACCGGTGGGCAAAGAGATTCATGTGAAAGCGCTGAAAGGCGGCGATTCATTTTCAAAGCACCTTGATTTAAGATTGGATCCTTCCACCATGCTCCTCACCAATCAAAGCTAAACTATCATTGTCGTCCCTAAAAATTAGAAACTGAACTCCTCTCAGAATACCTTAATTCCAAAATCCGCAATCGATTCGACTGAGCTCGTCGCAGGCCAAATTCTAATATATAGGCGTTGTGCATTATCGATACAAAATCATGTCTAAATCGGTATGTTTTTATGACAATCGCGCTAGCTGCCCCCTCCGATAACCATATCCAGGGATTACTTGGCCGTCACGCTCAATGACGCCAAACCGACACCCTGCGGCTGAGTGCATCCGATTTTCTGATGGACAATGCCCACCCCGACCCGGTCACGGCCCGGTGTCAAAACAATAACATTCTGATTATCACCGAGGCTGAATCCACAGCCGATTTGAATACCACGATCAGCACCTTTGCCGACGGTGCTGCCCTGCATGACGGAGACACGGAGGTCTCATCCTGCGGCACGCTGGACGGCAGCACCCTGCTGGATGACCTGACCCATTATGGCTGGCGGGGGACCGATATTTTCGGTGTGGCAAGCACCAATCAAAATATCATGACGCATATTGTCATTGCCGGTACCCCGCGCGCCGCTTTGCGTATCCCCGCTGCGGCACCAACCGCCTTAAATGAAGCCGGCCGGTTTCTGCTGACGGCCAATAGTTTTGTTTCCGACTTAATCACGGTCGATTATGAAATCCCCCAGCCGAACCTGCCCATCAGGATGTCCAAATCAGGCAAGACAAAGTGGGATGAAGTAATAAAATAAATGACCGGTGGGTGAGTTAACAAATACAGCGATTGTCGTAAATAAATTTCAGTGCTCCCGCAGCAGAAAAAAGGCTTGCAGGATACTCCGTTATCCTGCAAGCCTTTTTCGAGTTAATGGAGGCGGCATCCGGATTTGAACCGGAGAATGGAGGTTTTGCAGACCTCTGCCTTACCACTTGGCTATGCCGCCATAAAAAAAAATGGAGCGGGAAACGGGATTTGAACCCGCGACTTCGACCTTGGCAAGGTCGCACTCTACCACTGAGTTATTCCCGCCCAGCTGAACTATATCAGATATCTATATATTAAGTTTTTGTCAACAAAAAACAATGGGTTGTTGTAAATAAAATTGGTAGCCGTTCCCGGTTCAACGGTTCAAGCTTTAAGCAGTTTTCTGAATTTGAAAAAATAGTCCGCACCGGACCAGATGGTAAAAATCAGGGCCCCCCACAGAAAGAAATTCCCGATCGCCTGGGGATTCAGCCCCCAAAACGGATAATGGATTAGCAGCGGAATGACGGCGGCGATTTGAAAACCGGTTTTATACTTGCCCAGATTGGAGGCCGACACATCTTCTTTGTGTTCGGCGATAATATTGCGCAACCCCGTCACGGCAATTTCACGGCCAATGATGATGCAGACGATCCAGGCCGGCACCCACCCCAGAGAGGCCAACATGATAAATGCCGATGATACTAAAAGTTTGTCCGCCACCGGATCCATTACTTTGCCGAGATTTGATACCAACCCCCTGGTTCTGGCGATATATCCGTCCAGGTAATCGGTAATTGCAGCGGCACTGAACAAGATCGCGGCCACCCACGTGCAAACCCGATTGGGGAACATCATTAGGATTACTATGATCGGTACGGCAATGACTCTAAACAGCGTCAGTGTGTTGGGATGGCTAAAGACTTTATTCACGATTCCTCACGGAAACAAGAGCTTATTCAGGGTTATGCGTCTCTTTTTCAGAATGGGCTGTAATGTACCGATCTTTGCACTCGGCACTGCAAAAATAGAGATCCTCTCCGCCAATATTTAAATGCACGGCATTTCTCTTTGGAAAATATGCTTCACAAAATGGGTCTTTGATCATGACATCATCAATCTTGCCGATGTTCTTGCCTGCAACCGATTTGGAAGCATCCGGGGCTGGGAACATCCATGACTTCAGTGCCCGGTAGAACACGTACGCCACGACAGCCAGTATGATAAATCTGATCATTTATATTCAGTTATCCCTTGTTCCGCTTCACCCAGGTTTTCCAGCAAGAAAGACATCGTCTGCTGAAGTACTGGATGTTTGATGTCTGGGTCTATATCACAAATTGGTTTTAACACAAAGCGCCTTTTGTGCATTCTGGGATGCGGGATCGTCAAAGTTGATTCATCCAGCACGGCATCATCGTACAAAATGATATCCAGGTCAAGAATCCTGGGTCCGAAGCGAATGGCCGGCCGCACCCGACCGGCCGCATGCTCAATGGATTTAAGAAATTTTAACAGTGACAGCGGATCAAGATCGGTTTCAATTTTTACCACATAATTTACAAACCAGTCCTGGTCCCGGTAATCAACCGGATCAGTTCGATAAATAGACGATTGATCGATTAAGCGGATATCCGTGGAGTGCGTCAGGGCCGCAATACCACTGCGGCAATTTTCAAGTTTATGGCCCAGATTGGAACCGACACTCAGATAGGCTATATGGGGATGCCGGTGATTAAGCCCTTTGGACATATTTTCAATCATTTTTTTTAAACTCTAATCCGGATAACACGAACAAGTGCCTAAAATTATTGTGTCGCTGCGCTCCGTCTTACTAGGAACGTATTGCTCGCAGACAGAAGACCGGAAATCAGAATCATAATTTTGTGGCGGCCTGCGGATTTGATCAGATCTTAGTTTGCTTAGATTTGGGTCAAAGCTTCCAGGCATCTTCCCCGAGCTGAGCGGTGTATATGATACGGGCATCACCTTCCAGGAAAACATTGCTGAAATTGCCGCTGTCTTCAGCAAAGTGAATGGTCAGGGATTCTTGGCTGCGGGTCAGCAGGTGGATGGGTGATGTCCAGTGAAGTTTAATCGAGGAAACCAGCGCGCTGGCAATCGATCCCGTTCCACAGGCCAGGGTCTCATCCTCGACACCCCGTTCATAGGTTCGGATGGCCAGACATCCGGATCCTTGCTGACAGATGAAATTAACATTGGTGCCGGCCGGTGCAAAGGCCTCATGATTGCGTATCTCGCGGCCCAATCCGAAAACATCGACAGTTTCAATCGCATCTTGCATGATAACCACGTGCGGCACACCGGTATTGATACTGCTCACAGTCAGCGGACCCCCAGCCAGCTCGATCGAATAATCCAGACGAAGATCCGTCGGATCCGGCATTTTAACCATAGCCCGATCAGCGTTAACCTGTCCGCTAACAATCCCGGCGTCGGTTTCAAAAGTCAAATTCTGCCCGGCAATACCATTGACATAAGCGAATCGGGTGGCACAGCGCGCCCCGTTGCCACACATTTCAGCCCGACTGCCATCGGAGTTATAAAACCGCCAGCGGAAATCAGCTTTGTCAGATGGTTCGATCAGAATTAATCCATCTGCGCCCACCGACATTTTGCGACGGCACACGGACGTAATAAATTGCGACAAATTATGGTCGTCCAGACCGCGACTGCGATTGTCAATGATGATAAAATCATTACCGCTGCCACTCATCTTGGAAAATGTAATGGGGTTCATAATCTATATCCGCTGTAATTTTTATGGATCTTGTTTGGGTCATGAATTGGCTTGGCTTAGATGGCCTTCGGACCCAATGGTTTCAGGTGTCAGGTTTCGGGTGTCAGGAGAAAGGTATCGCTGCGCTCCTGCCTTTTAAATCATAAAAATCGATCGAATGCCTTCCATAGAACCGCCGGATGATTTGAAATTCCATATTCATTATTCGACAGTTTCCCGCCTAATGAATTATTCCCCCAGAAAAGGCGGCACCGTCTCACCCCGCACCAAATCTTCGAAATTTTCCCGGGCCTTAACGACGTGAAACCGGCCTTCCTTTACCATAACTTCGGCCACCCGGGGTCGCGAACAATAGTTGGAAGACATGACGTAGCCGTAAGCGCCGGCACTCATCACGGCCAAAAGATCACCGCCGTCCACCGTGGCCATGCTGCGATCGACCGCCAAAAAATCGCTGCTTTCACATATCGGCCCGACCACGTCAGCGACCATTAGATCTTTGCCGGAATTGACCACCGGTTCGATGGCATGAAATGCGTTGTAAAGCGTCGGCCGCATTAAATCATTCATGCCGGCATCAACAATAACAAAATTTTTGACTCCCCCGAACTTACGATAAAGAACTTTGGTAACAAGAATTCCGGCATTGCCGACAAATACCCGACCGGGCTCCAGAACCAGCTTAAGATCCATGTCTTTAAGCTGCTCGATAATAGAGGCGGCATATTCACGAATCGGCGGCGGCTTCTCATCGGCATAGGTGATGCCAAGTCCTCCGCCCATGTCGAGATATTGTATATTAATGTCCATCTTTTTCAGGGCTTTTATCAGAGTTATCAGACTTTTCAGAGCTTCTTCAAACGGGTTGGATTCAGTAATCTGGGACCCGATGTGACAGGCAACGCCGACCACATCGACATGTTCGAGGCGTCCGGCCACCTGGTAACCTTCGATGGCGGCTTCAGCGTCTATGCCGAATTTGTTTTTTTTCAATCCGGTGGATATATAGGGATGGGTTTTCGGATCGACATCCGGGTTTACCCGAATGGCAATGGGTGCGCGCTTATTTAGCCGTCCGGCCCTTTCGTTGATCAGCTCCAGTTCAACTAAAGACTCGACATTAAACATCAGGATGCCTTTTTCAAGGGCATAGTCGATTTCATCAGCGCTTTTGCCCACGCCGGAATAAACGACACGATTCGCAGCAAAACCGGACTTGAGGCCCCGGTATAACTCACCGCCTGACACGATATCCAGCCCACACCCCAGATCGGCGAACAACTTTAACACGGCCAGATTCGTATTGGCTTTGGCCGAATAGCAAATCAGATTATCGATACCTTCAAAAGCCGTGTCAAAAGCCTGAAAATGCCGCTTCAGGGTCGCATGGCTGTATAGATAAAAGGGGGTCCCGATCTTGTCGGCGATTTGCCTGACCGACACGTCTTCACAGAACAAAACATTGTCGCGGTATTTAAAATGATGCATGGTTCACCTGCTGAAAAATAACATTCTTTGTAACAATTTATTGGTTCAAAAAAGAAATTGAACAAAATTGGAATCTTTGCTGGCTATTCCCTCATCGTCATAGGCTTTGACCTTATATATGTAACGGTAACCGAGCTCTATCGTCTGAGTAAAAACCAGCGGCGCCAACCCGGGTTGACCGGAACCAGCCCTGCGAGCGGGAACATCGCCGACTTGCTTGAAAATGACCGGGCAATTGGAACATTCCCTTTCATGCGCCGGTTGTTGAAACCGGAAAATTAAAAAACCAGCTGCCGGGGTTCTGGCTTTTTCAGTGGTTGGCGGAATGGTCCAGCTTAATTTAATCGTATTCTCGGTTATGCTGTATGCCAAATCCCTGACCCGCGGCGGTTTGTTTCCGCTGGGCGGCTCCGGCGGACCCTTTTTACCACACCCCTCTAGTGCTGTTGCCGCTGCCAGCCCGAGCATTACCAGGAGGATGATGGCTGCTGCAGGCTTTATTTTGGCGGGCAGACAGTTGATCAAATTACCGGCTCCTAATTGCTTCGCCCTGGAAAATAACGTTTCTCAGTTTGGAAAAATATATTTGCTCGTTGAAAACTGAAGAATATTTGTTTAGTTGATCCGGGCCAAGTAATTGCTGTATTAAATTAAAAAATCCCACGAAATCGCATAGCTACTGAATTGTTCGTTGAAAAATTGATAACCCTGAAGGTGCTAATTTCGGGGCGGATTAATTGCTGAAATCCGGCAGATAATCTTTTTTGCGCGCCAGTTGCTTTTCGGCCGCTGCTATTGCCAGGCGGACATTTTTGCCGGCGGTTCCGCCAGCGGATGTACGGCGCTCGACCATTTGGCGCGTCTCCAGAAAAGAAAATATATCTTGCCGGATCAGAGCTGAAAAAGATTGCAACTGCTCCAATGTGAGCTGGTAGAGTTCTTTTTTATTTGCCAGAGCAAAGCTGACCGCCTCTCCCACTAAATGGTGGGCTTCTCGAAAAGCCAGCCCCCGGGCGACCAGGTAATCGGCCATATCAGTTGCATCCAAAAATCCCCTTGATGCGGCCTGCAGCATGGTGGCCTCCTTGAATTTAATCTCCGGCAGCATGTCGGTATATATTCCGATGCAGGCTGCCAACGTGTCCACGGTATCAAATAAAGGTGCCTTGTCTTCCTGCATATCCCGGTTATAGGATAGCGGCAGAGACTTCATCATGGTCAGCAAGGCCATCAGGTTACCGATGACGGCACCGGTTTTGCCCCGCACAAGTTCCGGAACATCCGGGTTTTTCTTTTGCGGCATGATGCTGCTACCGGTTGCAAACGAATCCGGTAGTTCAATGAAGCCAAACTCCGCTGTCGACCATATTATCAACTCTTCCGACAATCGGCTGAAATGAATCATGCAAATACCGGCGCAGGATAAAAACTCCAGGACAAAATCCCGGTCTGATACGGCATCGACACTGTTAGCGGATATTTTCTCAAACCCCAGTAATTCGGCCGTGTAGCTACGGTCGATCGGGTAGGTGGTGCCCGCCAGGGCCGCACAACCCAGCGGCATGACATTTATGCGCTGCAGGCAACCCTCCAGCCGCGCCATGTCCCTTGCAAACATCTCAAAATAAGCCATCAAATGGTGGGCCAAAAGAATCGGCTGCGCCCGTTGCATATGGGTGTAGCCCGGCAATATCGTGGCGATGTGTTTTTTAGCCAGGGCAACCAGAACATGCTGCAGCCGGTAAAGCTTACGAACGATATCGCCCGTCGCAACTCTTAAATACATCCTCACGTCCAGCGCGATCTGGTCGTTGCGACTTCTGGCAGTGTGAAGCTTGCGGCCCACCGGTCCTGCAATCTCTACCAGCCTGGATTCGATGTGCATATGAATATCCTCCAGGCTGTCATCGAACTGAAACCGGCCCGCTTCGATCTCCTGTTTGATGGCCTCAAGACCCTGAATTATATCGGAAGCCTCTGTTTCAGTAATAATAGAAGCGTTGGCCAGCGTTTTGCAGTGCGCAATACTTCCCTGAATATCAAAGGCATAAAGCCGCTGATCCACTTGGATTGAAGAAGTAAATGCCTCCACGACACTTGCCGTCTTCTCTGAAAATCTGCCTTGCCAAAGTTTCTCGGACATCATATTTCCAATAATATAAATTTTACCAAAATTTGCACGAAATTCTATTTTTACAACCTGATAAGCACAAGTCGGAATTGAAGATTGCAAATTTAAGATTTGTGGATGTCGCTGCGCTCCGTCCTATATCAAGACAGAATCCGCCGAAGGCGGACCTTAAATATTCAATTCTCAATCTTCATTCTTCATTTTTCTTTCTCCCGCAGCAGCTCATCCAGGCAACCAACCAGCGCATCGATCTCTTCTTCTTTAATAATCAGCGGCGGCACAAAACGCAGAATATTTTGCTGGATGCAGTTAATAAAAAAACCATGCTGCATACACTGGCTGACCATGGATTCTGCATTAAAATTAAGCTTTATTCCGAGCAGCAATCCAAGGCCTCGAACATCGACGATGGCATCATGCCGTTTCTTTAGCTGCAGAAGCTTTTCTCGGAAGTATTCTGCTCTTTTCCGACCCTGTTCAATGACTTTGCCTTCCAGGAGGGTTTTGCAAACTTCAAGCGCCGCCGCAGTGACAATCGGCGTACCGCCAAAGGTGGTTGCATGCGCACCGGGTCCGAACGCATCGGCCACTTGCTCTTTAGCCAGCATGGCACCGATCGGCAATCCATTGGCCAATGCTTTGGCCAGGGCCATGATATCAGGCTCGACGTCAAAATTCTGATAGGCAAAAAGCGTTCCGGTTCGACCCATTCCGGTTTGAATTTCATCAAATACCAGCAATAGGCCATTTTCGTCACATATTTGTCGCACAGCCTTTAAATAATCGGAATCCGGACAACGCACGCCGCCTTCTCCTTGCACCGGCTCGAGCATTACCGCACAGGTATCCGGCCCAATTTTGGCTCGTAACGCGGCCACATCGTTAAAGGGCACAAAATCAAATCCATCTAAAATTGGATCAAATCCTTTTTTGATTTTATCCTGTCCGGTGGCTGAAAGGGTGCCCATGGTCCGGCCGTGAAAGGACTGCTCCATCGTTATAATTCTGAAACGATGGTTCTGACCGCGTTCGCTGAAATACTTGCGCGCCAGCTTAATGGCCGCTTCGTTGGCCTCTGCGCCGCTGTTGCAAAAAAATACCCGGTCGGCAAAACTGTTTTTAACCAGCCAGGCAGCTAAATCGACCTGGGGCATCGTGTAATAAAGATTGGAAACATGCCAGAGTGTCTGTGCCTGGGCAGTTACCGCTTTGGTGATTGCCGGATGAGCATGACCCAGATTGCACACGGCGATTCCGGCCACAAAATCCGTGTAACTGCGGCCTTCAGTATCGTACAGTGTGCAGCCGCTGCCTTTTGAAAGGACAACCGGAAAACGTTTATACGTTTTAGCGATGACTTGATCGGCCTGCTCCATGATTTCAGTGGTCAATGTCTTACCCTTTTTTATTGAAGATTGAAGAATGATGGAGCGCAGCGACTCAATAAATCTTCAATCTTAAATTTTCAATTTAGAGGATGTACCGGCTCAAATCCTCATCATCTTTGATGTCTTTTAATTTGTCTTCAACATACTTTTTATCGATAACGATCCGCTTGGCCTGCATGTCCGGCGCATCAAACAGGATGTCTTCCAATAAACGCTCCATGAGCGTGTGCAGCCTGCGGGCCCCGATATTTTCAGTTTTATTGTTCACCTCTTCCGCCATCCTGGCTATTTCGGAAACGGCATCATCTTCAAAGACAACATCTATGCTTTCGGTTCGCAACAAGGCCATATATTGAAGCAACAGGGCGTTCCTGGGTTCGGTCAGAATCCGGACAAACTCCTTTTGCCCCAGGGAATTCAGCTCAACACGTATCGGAAAGCGCCCCTGAAGTTCCGGAATGAGATCGGCCGGCTTGACCATGTGAAAAGCCCCGGATGCTATAAACAGGATATGATCTGTCTTAGTCGGGCCGTATTTGGTGGTTACCGTGCTGCCTTCGACAATCGGCAATAGATCTCTCTGAACGCCTTCGCGGGAAACGTCCGGCCCGTGGGCGCCGTTTTTGCCTGCGATTTTATCGATTTCGTCCAGGAAGATGATTCCCGATTGCTCGACTCGGGCAATGGCTTCTTTGATGACTTTGTCCATGTCCACCAGGTCCTGGGCTTCCTCCTGGGCCAACATTTCCATGGCTTCCGGCACCTTAACTCGCCTGCGTTTGGTGTTTTTCGGCAACATCCCGCCAAGCATATCTTTAAAATTAATCCCCATTTCTTCCATACCGACATTTGAGAAAATTTCCACCATCGGGATGCTGCGATCGGAAACGTCAAGATCAACATAACGATTCTCGAGTTTCCCCTTGCGCAGCATGCTGCGCAATTTCTCCCGGGTAGAAGAAGATTCTTCGCTGCCGGGTATCACCAGTCCAAGTTGGACATCCGTGGGTCCAGCATCTTTCTTGACGGGGGGCGCGGGCTCCGATTTGGGCAATAAAAGATCAAGCATGCGCTCTTCGGCGATCTGCCAGGCTTTGTCCTGAACCCCCTCCTGGGCCCGGACTTTGAATATATTGATGGTCAGCTCAACCAGATCTCTCACCATGGACTCTACATCTCTGCCGACGTAGCCGACCTCGGTAAATTTGGAAGCTTCAACCTTGGTAAAAGGGGAATCCGTAAGCCGGGAAAGCCGGCGGGCAATCTCGGTTTTACCGACTCCGGTAGGCCCGATCAGGATAATATTTTTAGGTGCAATCTCATCGCGCAGTTCTTCCGGGACCTGCTGTCGACGCCAGCGATTTCTCAGTGCAACGGCCACAGATCGTTTGGCTTTATCCTGACCGATAATATATTTATCCAGCTCTTTTACAATTTCAGATGGTTTCAGGTCGCTCATTGGTGATCCCTAATTAAATATTTGTGCTGACTTTATAACCTGTCTTTTTAATAATATATGGTGCCTATATAAAAAACAGATACTGGATCCTGGTTTCTGGATACTGGTTTTAATAAGGGTGGTATCTTTTTTTATCCAGTCTCGAGCAACCAAAAACCAGAGGTCCGAAGACAGAGGACAGATGACAGAACACCGAATCGAACTTGTGTGCCTCCGGAGCATTTAACCGTGCGCCTTACGCCTTGAGCCTTGCGCCCTGCCCTAAAGGCCTTCCACCCAGTACCTTAATACCTTCAACCATTCTGTCATCGAGTATCCAGTATCCGGCATCCAGATTATTGAATCACATCTCCTCGATAGTTATAACATCATTGGTATAGATACAGATGGATGCCGCAATTTTCATGGCTTCTTGGACAGTGCCGCGCGCATCCAGATCGGCATACTCGATTAAAGCCTTGGCCGCCGCCTGGGCCGCCACACCGCCCGACCCGATGGCAACGATTCCCTCATCGGGCTCTATGACGTCACCGTTGCCGGAGATCAAATAGAGGCTCTTCTCATCAACGGCGACCATGACGGCCTCAAGCCGCCTCAGATATTTGTCCGTGCGCCAATCCCGCGCCAACTCCACTGCTGATCGGGTCAGGTTGCCGTTATACCGTTCGAGTTTTTCTTCCAAGCGTTCCGACAGGTTCAAAGCATCTGCGGTCGCACCGGCGAACCCGACAATTATTGCGTCATTGTAAATGCGTCTGACTTTTTTAGCATGATGCTTGACCACATTGGTGTTCAATGTGACCTGACCATCACCGGCCACCGCTACTTTTCCCTTGTGCCTGACCGCCAGTATGGTTGTCCCATGGTAGTTCATTGTTTCTCATCCTGTTTTGTTCATGCGTATGATATAAACCTTATTCGTCATTCCCATCACTTTCTCGGATGCGCCCGATCATAAGTTTCCATCAATCGATCGATACTTACATGGGTGTATTTTTGGGTTGTGGAAAGACTCTTGTGTCCCAAAAGTTCCTGGACAATCCTCAAATCTGCACCGGCATCCAGCATGTGAGTCGCAAATGTATGCCGCATAGTATGCGGAGATACGGGTTTCAGCAGGCCACAGGCCTTCACCAGGTTACCCAGAATTCGGGCCACGGATCGGGCACTCAGCCGCCCCTTGTTTTTATTTAAAAAAAGCGGCCCGTTGTGATCCGCCGGGATGCCCCATTCCCTTTTTGCTTGTTCTCGATATATTTTGATGGCAGCCAGCGCTTTATGACCGATGGGTACGATACGTTCCTTACCGCCCTTGCCCAGTACCCGGATCACACCTCCGGTAAAATCCACATTCCGAATATCCATCCCGACCAGCTCTGCAACCCGTATGCCGCAGGAATATAGAGTTTCAAAAATAGCACGGTTTCTCAAATCCAGGATACGGCCGGTTTGGATGGAATCGAGTAGCCGAAACATCTCATCAATCGGTAGATATTGCGGTATCGTTTTATCCTGCTTCGGGGTAAGGATTGAGCCGGCCGGGTTTTCGGCAATTACGCCCCGTTTGACAAGAAATTTAAAAAATGACCGCATTGCCGAGAGTTTACGCGCGATGGTGGTTTTTTTATTTTTTTTGTGCAACCATCCCAGGTAGCCCCTGATGGTGATTACGTGTATCCCATCAAGTTTAACTGGATCGCCACGTTGCGAGCCGCGATTTCCCGCAAGGGGATTTTGGGCCAGGTATTCCATAAAACCTTCCAGGTCATTGCGATAGGCCCGGCAGGTGTTCTCCGAATACCCCTTTTCGACGGCAAGGGATTCGATGAAAGCGTTGATCAAATTCTTAACCGACGGCCTAGCCATTCGATTAAATCCCGTTAAAATCGATAAGCGCCTCAAGCTCCTTCCAGGAATTGATTTCCCGATAAGGGTGCGGAACCCGATTCCAAGGCTGTTTGTATACGATCGGTGATATTCCCGCATCGTGAATAAGGTCGCAGGTATCAAGCCTGTCTTCTACGAAATAGGTAATATTTCGTTTAAGCAAAACTTCAGTTTTATTTTCATGGGAACCGGTCGTAATGATATCAATTGAATGCGGCTCCAGTGACAGCGACTCCAGCAGCCAGTCCCGGATAGGACCCAGAAATGGTCGTGCCGTAACAAACAGCAATGGGCTGTGATGGCGCTCAATTCGGGCCAGGACATCGGCAGCGCCTTCCATGGGTTCTAATTTTGCGGAATAGTTTCCGTCCAGCAGCCTTTCAACGACGGAGTCGACAATTTGCTGATCCAGCCCGGTACACTCAACCACACTGTAACAGTAAATATCCTCATATCGGATGCTGTTAATGCCATGGACGTCCCGTGCAATTTCAAGAAACAAGGACATCGTGTCGGCAACCACCCCATCGATATCAAACGCCACCGCAACCGGATTAATCATTACCATTGCTCAATTTGAAGGAATCCAGATTTAAAATGAGATAAAACCAGCCGGTCAAGCAGCGGCTTTACGTGACTTCTTCTTCAGTCTGGAGATACGTCGTTTGTATATCGTAGCCATTTTACCGTCTTTGGCTTCAAGAGCGCCCTGGCGTTGTGCCTTCAGCACCTTGATCTGTTTCTTAATTTGGCCAACGGAAGCATCCGCCTTCTTAACCGGTTCATCTTTGATGCCTTTGACTTCTTTGATGGCAACGATCAATTCTTCCTTTTTCATGCCGTGTACCCCAGCGATTGCAGGCATGTCTTTGGCCATTTCGCGCAGGTCTTTGACCGTCATTTTCTCCAGAGGTTTTTCCTTGCCTTCAACTTTTTCATCACTCATTTTCTGTTATCTCTCCTTTTCGCTGACCTAAGGGCTTACTCAAAAATAACGTTACATTTTGGTCGTCGATCCATCCCGTCCGACTTAATAGTAAAGCACAAGCGGAGGCTGAATAGCCCCCGCCCGATGTATCAGTCAAATTCAAGCTGTGACCGGCAAAATTTAATAATGCTGCTGAAAAAAAATTAAGAAACTTATTTTATTAACTATTTATTGATATCCTGTCAATAGATAAAGGAAAAATTTAGCACAAATTTCAGCCCTGTTTACCGCTTTCATCCTTGCTGAATGTACCAGCAAACGGCTTAAAAAGTTCCATCGGAATCGGGAAAATGATGGTCGAATTGCTTTCGGTGGACATTTCGTTCATGGTCTGAAGGTATCTGAGCTGCAGGGCCGTAGGATGTTCCTCAATAATCACCGAAGCCTCTGCCAGCTTGGTGGCGGCTTGATATTCACCTTCGGCGTTGATCACCTTGGCCCGTCGCTCCCTTTCAGCCTCGGCCTGCCGGGCCATGGCGCGCTGCATTTCCTGCGGCAGATCAATGTGTTTGAGCTCCACAGTGGCAACTTTAATGCCCCACGGATCGGTATGCGTATCAAGGATTTCCTGCAGTTCAGAATTAATCTTTTCCCTTTCCGATAGTAGCTCATCGAGCTCAGCCTGCCCGCAGACGCTTCTTAAGGTGGTCTGGGCCAGCTGGGACATGGCATAGGTATAATTTTCCACCTCGATGATGGCCTTGATGGGGTCAATAACCCTGAAATATATAACCGCGTTCACTTTGACGGAAACATTGTCACGGGTGATGACATCCTGGGGATCCACATCCATTGCCACCAGCCGTAGACTTACCTTCACTATTTTATCGATAATCGGTATCAGAACGATCAATCCCGGGCCTTTGGCCTTGATCACACGACCCAGTCTGAAAATGACGCCACGTTCGTATTCGTTTAAAATACGCAGGGCTGCCGACAGGAAAAAGATGACAAGCACTAGTATGGCAATGGGCGTAATCAAACTCATATCATCCTCCTTTGGTGGTGGTTGTTATTTAAGAGTAACAAGTTCCGGCCCAGAGGACCTTGCTTTGAAGGACCCCCAATCACGCTCCGGCATGAGGTTATCACCGCGCTGTTTGTGACCTGGCTCAGAGTACCCGGATTCCATCATGGGATTAACTATTTTCAATTAAACTGCTGATTCATCAACTGATTCTACTTCCAGGATTAAATTTACCACCTTTACTACCCGCACCTTGACATCTTCGTCAAGCGGTTCTTTGGCCCTCGCATTCCAAAGTTCACCGTGCACAAACACTTTACCTTCAGGTTTCAGGGCTTTTTTAACTAGGCCGATTTCGCCCACCAATCCCCCGGCACCGGTGGTCGGTTTTGAGATTTGGGCCCGAAAAACCAGGCTGGCAACCGCCGCAAAAAACCCGGAAATAACGATAATCGTGGGCAGCAAAACCTGCCACGACAATTTCATGTCCGGCGTATCCCCTTCAAAAAGCATCAGAGAACCCAAAAACAAAGATACAATGCCGGCGACACTTAAAAGCCCATAGCTGGTAATCTTCATTTCCATGATAAAGAAAATGATGGCCAGCACAATCAGCAAAATCCCGGCATAGTTTACCGGCAGTGTCTGCATCGCAAAAAAGGCAAGAATTAGCGATATGCCACCGATAACTCCGGGAAAAATGGCGCCGGGATGAGACAGTTCAAAGTAAAGTCCGGCCAGGCCGATCATCATCAGGATATAGGCAATATTGGGGTTGCTGATCGTTCTTAAAATTTTTGTGCGCAGCGTTTCTTGCAGGACGATTGTATTGGCTTCATCAAGCTCGAGCTTGCCTCTGTCTTTGATTTCACGGCCGTTCAACTGCCGAATCAGATCTTCAGTATCTTTGGCGATAAGATCAATGATGTTTTCTTTTAAAGCTTCGGTTTCAGTCACGGATACGCTTTCACGGATTGCATCTTCCACCCAATTTGCGTTTCGGCCTCGCTTTTCGGCAACGCTTTTGGCCTGGGCAACCATGTCATTGATGATCTTTTCCGACATCGTCCCATCGATCTCTTTACCCCCGGCCCCCACCGGATGGGCCGCACCGATATTGGTCCCCGGTGCCATGGCCGCAACATCAGCTGCCATGGTAATCATAACCCCGGCTGAAGCAGCCCGGGCACCGCTGGGGGATACAAAAACCACCACGGGCACCCTGCTTGCCAGTATGTTTTGAACGATTAGGCGCATCGATTCCGCAAAACCGCCGGGCGTGTCCAGTTCGATGATGATGCAGGCCGCCCCATTTTCTTCCGCCGTCTTGATCCCTGATTTTATAAATTCTGCCGTCCCGGGGCTGATGGCGTCGGCAATCCGGATAATATAAATATCGCTTTGTTCCTCCGCAAATACATTGGCACCCAGCAACACCACTGACAGAATGGCTATCAGAAAAATTTTAGTCTTCATAACGGTATTCCTTCATCAGCATTTTCATATCCTCCCACACATCTCGTTTCCTATCTGGATTTCGCAAAAGGTAGGCCGGATGATATGTCGGCAGGACTTTTATTCCCTTGTACTTATGGAATCGCCCCCTGAGTCTGGAGATGGGTGTCGCTGTCTTCAGCAGCGTCTGGGCGGCAAAGGTACCGAGGGCACATATGAAGTCGGGCTGAATCGCCGCAATCTGACGCTCCAGAAAGGGGAAACAGGTTTTAATCTCATCGGGTTCGGGGTTCCGGTTTCCCGGTGGGCGGCATTTGATGATATTACAAATGTAAACCTGGCTGCGGGTAAGCTTGATGGCTTCGATTATACGGCTAAGAAGTTGACCGGCGGCACCGACAAAAGGAATTCCTTGTCGGTCCTCTTCAAATCCGGGGCCCTCGCCGACAAAAACAAGCTTGGCCCGGGCACTACCGTCACCAAATACAATATTGTTCCGTTCCTGGGCCAGTCGGCAACGCTGACAATCACCTAAATCAGCACCAATATCATCCAGCGTTTCGGGTAAGTATTGCGGGAGCTGCCCCCATTTTTCAAGCTTAGCCAGGGAAATAGCGGAGCAATCAAAACCACGACATCCATGGTCGGCTAAAAACCGTAAGCTGTTGTGAATTTCTGCGAGTGCCCTGTCGAATGCTTGTTTGTCACCCATCGCTAAATTTTGATGAAATCCATTTTAAGGTTCACAGGCCGGGGACTGCCTGAAGGTAAACCGGATAGAGCCTTACACAGAATCATTCAAACTGGCCGAATCAGGTTTAACCACAAAATATCCATTCTGGCGATTTGTGTCAAGATTTGCCTGCTTTTAGCATCCGAGCTGATATTTCGTCTCAGGGTCAGGGAATTGGTAAAGCCAAAGATTGCATAAATTCTTGTCGTCTAGCCTGGCCGTTATGCCTGAGATCGTTGCTTTTTCCGGGCAGATGCTGGATGCCTGATACTCGATGCTGGATATCTAACAGGACACTATCGGTGAATTTCAACGACATCCAGGATCCAGCAACCAGAATCCAGGATCAGTCAATACTTTCAATGGTCTTCATTGCAGCAGCTAAGTTGGATTTCAAAATTTTATGCAACTCTAGGGTTATTTCAAAAGACCGGAACCGGATTGTCCGCCAAAGGGGGCCGCCCAGATTTCCACCAGAGTATCCCAGTTATGGTCCGTGACGTTAATGACGCACCATCTGTTTTCTTTTTGAAATATCAATAAGGTTCGCGGGGATTTAAAACTGCTGACACCCTGCCAGTTGTCCTTGGCCATATTGTTTTCAAAAAATTGGATTAATGAACTGCGTTCTACTTTAGATGTGAAGACCAGAACGCCGGCTGTCAAGCCGGAGGTGTGGTAGACAAAGGAGGATTTGGTATTCAACTTCAAATCACGTGGCACCAGCACATCATCGAAATCGTAGTATAGGGGGGCATTTTTCTCATCTTTTCCCTGGGCTTCAGAGCCGTCGGTTGCCTTCGGCGTTGACGAACAGGCGACACATAACAGCATCAGAGCCGCCATGATTCCAGAAATTATCAACCAAACGCGGTGCCCACTTATTTTTTGCATGATGAATCCTCCCTTAACGATTGAATATTTTCGATTGAATATTGCATATTTAAGGAATTCTTTCAATTTTAAAAATTTGAGCGGAGCGACATCCATTCCGCCGGTCGATCAATTTTCAATATTCAATTTTCAATTCCAGCATGCTCGGATTAATTATTCGGTATGGTTAAATGTCTGAAATCCTTCCTGCTGGCATAGATAATCTTTGTGAGCCTCCTTGAGGTCGGCCGCAACCATTTCGGAAACCAGTTCTTGAAAGGTAATGCGCGGTTTCCAGCCTAGCTTTTGCCGGGCTTTAGCGGCGTCTCCCAGCAAATCCTGCACTTCGGTGGGGCGGAAGTAACCGGGATCAACGGCAACGACAATCCGGCCGGTATCTTCGTTAAAGCCTTTTTCATCGATGCCTTCGCCTTCCCAGCGGATACCGATGTCGAGTTGTTGGGCGGCCACCTCGATGAACTGCCTGACGGAAAAGTGCTCACCGGTGGCGATAACATAGTCTTCCGGTGCATCCTGTTGCAGCATCAGCCACTGCATTTCCACATAATCCCGGGCATGCCCCCAATCGCGGCGGGCGTCGAGGTTGCCGATATAAAGGGTGTCCTGCAGACCGGTTTTGATGCGAGCCAGCGCCCGGGTGATTTTGCGGGAGACAAACGTCTCACCTCTAATCGGAGATTCATGATTAAAAAGGATTCCGTTGCAGGCATAAATACCGTATGCCTCTCGATAGTTGATCGTAATCCAGTAAGCGTATAACTTGGCTACGGCATAGGGCGAACGGGGATAAAACGGTGTGGATTCTTTTTGAGGGACTTCCTGAACTTTACCATAAAGCTCGGAAGTCGAAGCCTGGTAAAAGCGGCATTTTTTTTCCAGCTTTAAGATTCTGATGGCTTCGAGAATGCGTAATGTTCCCAGGCCATCCGTGTTGGCTGTATACTCGGGCGTTTCGAAAGAGACTTTAACATGACTCTGGGCTGCCAGGTTATAGATTTCATCCGGCTGAATTTCCTGGATGATGCGGATCAGATTGGTGGAATCGGTAAGATCGCCATAGTGCATAAAAAACCGCACATCCGCTTCGTGGGGATCGCGGTATAGATGGTCCACCCGGGCCGTATTGAAGGAAGACGCCCGACGTTTTATGCCATGGACTTCATAACCTTTGTTCAATAGTAATTCCGCCAGATATGCCCCATCCTGACCGGTTACACCCGTGACCAATGCTCGTTTCATATTGTAGTCTCCTGATCCGGATAAGCCGGAATTGACTGATAAGTATTAATATAGAGTGACGATTTAAATATATAAAAGAAGCCACAAATTAACACGAATTTTCACGAAATTAATTGATTCAATATCAGTGCCCCTGCTTTTGGCTACTCCAATAATTCGTGGTTATTCGTGTCAATTCGTGGCTAAATAATTTTTAAACGATTGGAAACCTCAAAAATATTTTTGAAGTAGTCTATCGTGTGCTTGAGTCCTTCTTCAAGCTGGATTTTCGGCTCCCAGCCCAGTTGCTCTTTTGCCAGGGTTATTTCGGGCTTTCGTTGCAGGGGGTCATCTTCGGGAAGCGGCTGGTGAACGATTTTGGCAGTGGAGCCGGTCAGCGCAATGACTTTTTCGGCAAGTTCCAGGATGCTGAATTCATTGGGATTGCCAAGATTGACCGGCCCGGTGCAATCATCAGGCGCGGCCATCATACGAATAAATCCTTCGATCATATCATCCACAAAACAAAACGACCGGGTTTGGCCTCCATCCCCAAAAACCGTGATGTCACGGTTATCCAGCGCCTGAAGGATAAAATTGCTAACCACCCGACCATCATTGGGATGCATGCGCGGACCATAGGTGTTAAAAATTCGTACCACCCGGATGTTTATCTGATGCTGCCGATGATAATCAAAAAACAGGGTTTCGGCACAGCGTTTACCTTCATCATAGCAGGATCTGATGCCGACGCAGTTGACATTGCCCCAGTAGTTTTCGGTTTGGGGATGGACGGTGGGATCACCGTAAACCTCCGAAGTCGAGGCCTGCAGAATGCGTGCGTTAAGTCGTTTAGCCAGACCCAGCATATTGATGGAACCGTGCACATTGACCTTGGTGGTTTGAACAGGATCGTTCTGATAGTGAACCGGGGAAGCGGGACAGGCCAGGTTGTAAATTTCGTCGACCTCCAGGTAAAGCGGAAACGTAATATCGTGTCGGATCATTTCAAAATAGGGATTTTCCAGCAGATGGATAATATTGCGCTTAGTCCCAGTGTAGAAATTATCCGCACAAACGACATCGCACCCTTCTTGCAGCAGGCGTTCACAAAGAAAGGAACCTAGGAATCCGGCTCCTCCAGTCACCAAAACACGTTTTCGAAGATGCATATTATTTCCCATAATTAGTGAATAGGCTTATATTTGGAACAATTTGGCTACCTGAAAAAACCACACCAGCTTTAAAAAGCTAATTTTATAATTAGAATTTATATCATAAAACGAACTTAATATGCAACAACCTTTCGATATATCTATAAATTTTGTTATCAGCCGACTCCCTGTTCATACACCGGTTCAATGGTAAAAAATGATCTTTACATAATTTCAGGTTTCAAGTATATAGACACACCCTTTCGGGCAGCCTGGATTACCGTTTCCAACGGAACATGCGCAAGGCCGCCGTAAATCCAGCTAGCATCGCTCACTATCGGTTTAACCACCTGCCCCCGTAGCTCAGTGGATAGAGCACCGGATTCCTAATCCGGGTGCCGCAGGTTCAATTCCTGCCGGGGGCACCAATATCCTTTTCATCATCTAATTAATCGAGAGATCGGGGTGTTTTTTAAGATTTCAAATTGGAAATTCCTTACGTACTGGATAGCATTTTTTTCCATAATACCTCATATGCCGTCCAGCGGATGAAGACTGTCCATAATACCAAGGTCTGGAAAGTCGAGTATGATGGTAGCGTAAGTCTGATAAACCGCTTTGGGCATAGCCAACGTTTTGAATATCGATATCTTAATATGCCCGGTCCACTTGAATTTCAATTTGTTAATTTGAACTGTTTAAGTAATGAAGATATTGAGTTTCTGAGTTTTCTGCTTTTCAAAGCCAATGCATTTTCTTTTCCCCATACAACCACTGGAAGGTAGTTTCCGACTGATTCCCGCTAAGTAATTTACGAATCCGTGCGTGACACCCGATACGCTTGACATGCAGTCGGTGTACAGTTAATAGTGCCTGAAAATCACACCGACACCTCACTTATTGCAAAAAAACGCTTAACTTCATAACAACTATCTGATAAGAACAAAGAATATGGAGGTCATATATTGACCGATTATCGCTCAAAAGACCTCTGCTGCACCCGGTACAACGGATGAGCCAAAAAATATATCGCTATCTTTAGAGAATGCAGGCGCGGGATGAACTGCACACCCTATCAGAAATATCGGCAGCCGAAATACTTTATTAATCTTTGTAAAGAACCCTGATCCCCACACGCTACTGAAAAATTCTCAAAGGAGGCAGAGCGATGAAAGATCTGATCGGTTACATTGCACAGGCACTGGTTGATTTTCCGGATGAAGTATCGGTCAGCGAGGTCGAGGGCGAACACACCACGGTATTAGAGCTTCAAGTGGCCAAGAAGGATATGGGTAAAATCATCGGCAGACAGGGTCGAACCGCCCAGGCCATCCGAACCATTTTAAGCGCAGCATCGGGAAAAACACGCAAACGATACGTTCTCGAAATAATCGAGTGATGGATCTTCCACCAACCCAAACACTGCCCCAGCATAAATCAGCCCCTAGGACCTGTCAGTTGGCGACACCGGTTGGATGGCCGGATTTATGTCAATACCACTCGCCGATATCTTAAAAAAACCGGGGACCTTCTGATTTTTGGACCCGAGGCAAGTCTGGTAGCGTTCAGGTTTGAAAATGGCCGGCAGATGGTTTTGATGCTTTTATCGTTGAAAACTTGATGTGAATGCGATGACATGAAATAATTTGCCCCTGGCAACGCAGCGCTTAGCAGTATATGTGATTTATGTAAGATTAGGCACTATATATCCTTCAAAAATCCGCTTGAATAATAAAGGAAGGTTGATTATGAAGCAAAAATATCGCATCTGGAAAAAGGAAGAAGGCAAAGCGCTGCTGATTCAGGAATATGCCGTTTTAACAGCCGAGTCCAGAAAACAAAAGCGTCCAGGATTGATAGATGAAAATTTCTCATTACTTTGTGAACAAACTTATCCGGCAGATGAAATAAAGCAGGCAACCTCACGGGGCAAAGATGAGCTGATCCAATATATGCGGAATCAGCATTTTTTTCCGACTGGAATGTACATGGATATAATCGCTGATGCCGTCACCACGATGTATGCTACCAAAGGTGAACAGAGAAAAGATCTGGTTTTGGATGACAGAGAAATCTTGCTGGGCACTCCGCCAGAGGCCGGAAACATATCGATTCCCGAAATTGAAGAAGACGTAAACGGAGATGGTCAAGCAGAAAACATAGATGGTTTGCTCGAGGATAATTCCCCGATTACCAAGAGTAACGCTAGCGACAGAATCAATCCTGAGCAGCCTGATGAGTAGGAATAATACCTGAATTTTAAAGCAACAATCACCGCGTCAAGTGAATTGCGGCAACTTATCCTCATACTTTTCTAGAGGACAGTTGCGTGTAAAATTCAGGTATTATTAGCCTGTTCCGGATGGTCGGCGCAAATTAATGAGGATCTCCGCAAGCGGTTGGCAGATACCCTTTAACTTTTTAAGACCAATCCACTAGACGACCGTGACATTCACCGCACGAGGACCTTTGCCGCCCTCTTCTACGTCAAACGTCACCCGGTCACCTTCATTGAGAGATTTAAAACCCGGCGCATTAATACCCGAATGGTGTACGAATACATCCGGGCCCTCGTCCTGCTCTATGAAGCCATAACCTTTTCGTTCATTGAACCATTTGACAATTCCATCTGCCATTGGGGCACTCTCCTTCTTTTAGAGTTTTCACGGTTCCATACTTCAGGCTGCCAATGCGACAAGTGGTTCTTTCCTTCAGGACGAAACCGGACCGCGAACAATGTTGCGGCCAGATAAATGTTGTATTGAATAACACTCTTTTTATAGACAGAAGTGCTATTTCAGACAGTTTTTTATAAATCATATAGTCAGCCAAGGGAGTTTACACCAGATTGACAAGATTAGCGGAAGACAGATCGGCTGCAATAGGGTTTTATCCATCCTACTCGAGTAAGCAAAAGGTATTAGCGGTTAAATCTATTATATTCAATATCGCTTCATGATGCAAGAAAAAAACCGATCACGGCGTCTTTAGGCGGATGAACATCTGCCGAATTGGGTTATACTATATTTTAGTTAAGAAATACCATGATTTGTGGTATATTAGACAGATACGCAGTGTCAAGGTCGATTTGCAGGAGACGGGCAATATGGAATATGATTGGCAATTCAGCCAAAAAAGCAAATGCAGTGATAAGGAAAAACACCAATGCATGAATCTGGTCGCCGATCTCGTTAATCTGTCGATGATGGCCCGACGCAACGGGTTGCTCTCGTTGATACAAGTCGCCGAACAAAGCTCATTTTTTCTCCTAAACAAAGGGCTTCAGCTGATAGTTGATGGCGCCAATCCCCAAGTAGTCAGAAATATAATGGAAAGCTACATAATTTCAGGAGATTACACAGGAAAAGATCTTTTGCAACGCTGCATCATACTGGAAGGCGTAACCGCAATCCAACAAGGTCTTCATCCCAAGGTGACCAAGGATTTCCTATTGTCGTTTCTGGGAGAAGACAACTATGAAAGGTATCAAAAAGAATTCGAGGCGGGCAGTCAGGATTCTCTGGAATCATACCTGAAAGAAATTGAAGACATACCCGCCTCATCGTCTAAAGGATCAAAGCTGGACCAGTTAATATTAAATCTCGATAATGATGCCATAGAAAAATTTCTCATGGAAATCAATACTGGTGATCTTGCTAAATCTCTTAAAGGCATGGGGGGGCAGGCCCAGATAAGAATTTTTTATAACATGTCGAAAAAAGCAGCCTATGCATTAAAGGATACCCTCGAAGATCTGGATCCCATCGATGATGCCGAACTGGCAGAGGTCCAGGAAATGGTCCTCGAAATCATCTCGGATTTAGAGGCGCAAACCACCGGCACGGCCTTTGAATAAAGAATCAGAATGATTTTAGATTCCGGCTTCAATTAAACTTTCCACTGTTTTTGATTCACCCGATCTACCGAACTCCGATTTAGTTAAGAACCCAATAGAGTTGTCTATTGCAAAATGGCTCACTGCCAGTTATAAATAACACCGTCAAGTAATTTAAGGATCAGATTTTCATCTCAAAAAATAACAAGAGGGATCACATGCAACCAAATCAATACATGAGGTCATCCAAATTCAGAATCTTGTCACTGTGGCTGTTCGCATTGCTAGCCGTCGCTTTAACTGCCGGTGTTGCCGTCGCCGCTGATGAATCAAAAACTGCCGCTCCGGATAAAAACGCCGAAGATCAACCCATTTTAATTGAAGCCGATCAGCTGATTTCGAATAATGAAGAAAAATATGCTGAATTTATCGGAAATGTTAAAGCAACCCAGGCGGACTTTGTGATCACCTCCGACAAATTGAGGATTTATTATGAGGGAGAACTGCTCAATGCCGAAGAAAAAAGTGATAAAGATGAGGAAATGCTGAAAAAAATTGTCGCCAGCGGCAATGTAAAAATAAGATCAGATCAATATAATGCGGATACCGAAAACGCGGAGTATGATACGCAAACAATGATGATCGTTTTAACAGGCGAGAATTCCAAGGTTTTCAGCGGTAAAAGTTCAGTTACCGGCTCTAAAATTGTACTTTATCGCAAAGAAGGGCGGTTCAAGGTATTGGGAGGCAAGAAGAAGCGCGTGGAGGCAACGATTTATTCAGGCGGCAAGGCTACCGAAGCTTTCAAAGTAGAAAAACCAAAAGAGTAGCGAACCGCAGAATTTCGAAAAACGAATGTAGAAGGGTGGTTTGGCTGCGCTCAATCAATTCTATAAATCAGATAGAATACCTTCCTTCGATATTCGACATTCACTTTTTTCCCCTTAACGGTTAGCGGATTCTTTTCAACTTCTTTAATTTCTGCAACTTGTCAAATTTGAACAAAAGTTCGATCCACTCCCGAAATAAGGGTACCAGTTGCTCGGGCGCCTTCCGGCTGTTCATCTCCTTCATCTTCAGCCTGTTTTCAGCTTCAGCGAGTGCATCGGCATAATCCAGTCGCTCAGGTTCTATTGCCAGCAAGTGCCGGTAAATATCTATAACTTTTAACCAGTGGCCCTGGTCGGCATAGACTTTTGCCATTGTTTCTGTGTAAATATCCACTTCCTGACTCATTTTTTCCGATCCGATTGATTTTTGGGTTTAAAAATAATTTCATCTTTCCTGATCATTCCAAACTCTTGCCTGGCAATATTCTCAATATAGCCGAGGTCATTTTTCAAACGATCGATTTCAATTCTGAAAGCCAGGTTTTCCCGGGTGATTTGCTCGTTTTTTTGAACTAGTTTCCGCTGCTCCTGCTTTAGAAGCGCCAGATCGGAATACCCGTGCTTGCTGAAAATAATATAAATGAACAAAGCAATCAGCAACAGAATTGAGAATGATAACAGGATATTTTGTTTTCTGGTCATTTATTGAGAATGCCCTTTCTGGCTTCCGTCAAAACACTGCTCAACTCCTGACTTTTAAGCATAAATGAAGTAACTGCATATATGCAAAGACCGATGCCGATACTTGCAGCTACTCCGACAAGAAGCCCTGAAGTCGTTCTGCCCTCCAGCGGGATAAAGAACCTGGTGGTCGCCCAAACAACCGTTCCCATTACCAGGGAACTAAAAAAGGTTTTGGCGGCTGAGTGAGCAATATTAATCCAGCCCAATGAGCCCAATCTGGTTCTTAGCGCGAGCATGAGAAGGCCCAGGTTTAGCATCGAAGCCAGGGATGTCGCCAGGGCAAGGCCTCCATGAGCCAGTGGCTTCATCAAAATTACCCCCAGGAAGATATTGGCAATAATTGAGATAATCGCTATGCGGACGGGGGTTCGGGCATCCTGCAAAGCAAAAAAGGCAGCCGCAACAATCCTGACGGCTGAGAAAGCCCATAGACCTATAGAATAATACAAAACAGCCTGGGTCGTCAACTGTGTTGCTGCCGCATCGAATTCACCCCTCTGAAACAGCAGGACCACGATATGCTCTCTTAACACGATCAGCCCTACCATGGCTGGAATAGATATAAAAAAAACCAGCTTCAGAGCGTGCGCAAATGTATGCTTCAATTCATCAAGCTCCCGGGCAGCAGCGTGCCGGGAAAGACTGGGCAAAACAGCAGTCGATGCGGCAATCGCAAATACGCCAAGCGGAAATTGAACAAGACGATCGGCGAAATACAGATAGGTGACACTTCCTTCAGATAGCAGTGATCCCAGCAAAGTGCCGACAACGATGTTTATCTGGTAGACAGCACCGCCTAAGATAATGGGAAGAAACGAGATCCCCACTTTTTTTAGCCCCGGGTGCATCAGCTTGGCCTTTTCCCAGAAGCGAAATCCTTTACATATCAGAATCGGTAACTGCAGCGCCAGCTGCAGAAAGCCTCCGATCAACACCCCGAGAGCCAAACCGATGACCGGTGTTGTCATGGCGGGTGCAATATAAAGCACTGACCCGATGACAGAAAGATTCAGTACAACCGGTGCAATGGCCGGTGCGGCAAAATGTCCCAGGACGTTGAGTATGCCCATGCAAAGGGCCACCAGACCAATACAGAAAAAATACGGAAACATCCAACGGGTCAGGGTCACGGTCAGGGCGATTTTTTCCGCATCAAATCCCGGGGCAATCAAGCGAACCACCCATGGTGACAACAATATGCCGCCTAGGGTAACAATGAACAAAACGACGCCCAGCAGTCTGAAAGCTGAGCGGGCCATCGAGAAAGCCTCGTCTTGATCATTATGGACGACATATTCCGTAAACACGGGAATAAATGCCGAACTCAAGGAGCCCTCTGCAAATAAACGTCTTAATAAGTTGGGAATTCTGAACGCTGCGATAAATGCGTCGGAGCTGAACCCGGCCCCAAAAAACCATGCAATCACCGCATCGCGCACAAAACCCAAAATGCGGCTTAGAAGCGTTGCCGCCCCTACAACACCGGCAGCTTTTATCACCCGGGATTTTTCAGACATTGCTGCACATCGTATACATAAATCTCAGAATTGATACCTTTAATCTTTGGGCTCATCATGCCAGAACGCGCTCCGAGCCGCTGGCTTTATGAACCCGCTGCCAGCCTGAAGGCCCCAGGCTGGTGGGGAGGCCAGAGTCCATTATTCCAATATTCCACAATTCCAACATTCCAATTGGGTGCAAACGAGCTAAATTCGATGGTGGCGTGGCCGGAAAAAACAGAATAATGGAGTAAATTTACGAAAATTCCTTGACAGAGTTTCGATTAATTAATATTTATAAAAACTTAAACAAATTCGGGAAAGGAGTAGATACTCTTGGCAAATCACAAATCGGCGATCAAACGTGCTCGCCAAAACGAAATACGACGTTTACGAAATAAAGGCACTAAAACAAGGGTTAAAAGTATCGTCAAAGATTTACGATCTTCTGTCGGAGAAGCATCGGGTGAGGAAATGAAGGTTAATTTGAATGCTGCCCAATCGGTCATTGACAAGGCCTCGAAAAAAGGCGTAATTCACAAACGAACTGCCGCCAGAAAAATTAGCCGCCTCACAAAACTTGCCAATTCCGCCAGGGCATAACGTCAGATCAAATCCAATTATAGATTTTCCGCCTCCGGCGGAAAATCTATCCTGATCGACCAGTTCTTTTTTTCATACATACACAGCGTTTCGCACATACAACCCCATATGGCAGTTGAAAACTAATCATTTAAATTGCCGACACACAATGATCCACGAGGCTGTGTATTTTTAGAAATCATTGGTTAACCGACCGAAGATTCGTTCCGACATTCGTTCCGAAAGCCTTGCCAGGGCCAGGCTTTCGTTTCGATCCGTTTCTAACTTGCTGTCGGTCACATCATAGGTTTGCCGGTCGGTAATACCCTTGGCGGCCCAGATGACTTCTCCCCCTTCCTGTTTTATCAACCTGATGTCGACAGTCATGATAACTTCCCGTTCGCTTGCCACTTCGGTACCGACCCGCGAGATCGTCTGGGTTCGAATTTTGCTGATCACCCCCTTAAGAACTGCATCGGCATTTTGCGCACTGTTCGCAAGGCTTTGTTCTCTTTGTCGGGTGAATTCAAAAACGACCTGATTGGTGACGACCCTTTCAATGCCGGTCTTGGACGTACGATTATCAAAAACCTCTATAAAAATTTGCTCCACACCCTCGGGAAATTGTCCCTGGCCGGCAAACCGGTAGCCACAAGCGCTGACGGCCATGGCACAACACACAACCAACCCGACAATTCTACGATGATTCAACACCCTACCTCCAGATTTTAGGTATAAGGTATAGGTTTCTGGGTATAGGGTATAGGGTATAGGGTTTAACGAAGTCGAAAGTTGGAAATGTAAGGCTTGGACTTCAGAAGACATTTACCTTCAACCTTATGCCTGTCGCCTTCAACCCGGCTCATAGCACCTTTCATCTTTCGCCTTGCTTTAGGCGCCATGCACTGCGCCCCGTACTTTTATCCTTTTACCTCACACCTTTAACCTTATACCTTACACCTTATACCCTGAGGTCACCTATATCACAATATTCACCAGCTTATTTTTCACCACGATAACTTTTTTAATTTCTTTGGCGCCAAGGAATTTTAAAATTCGTTCGTCTTTCAACGCCATCTCCTTGATGGTGTCATCTGGCGTGTCCGACGCCACCTGGAACCGGCTGCGCAACTTACCGTTGATCTGAACGACAATCAGCAGCTCATCTTTTTCAAGCGCCGCTTCCTGGTGTTGGGGCCAGGGGGCCAAAAAGACGCTGGACCGGTTCCCCAGCGCCTGCCAAAGTTCTTCGGCAAAATGCGGCACGATGGGTGCCAGAAGAAGGGTCATGGATTCCACGGTAAATCTCAAAACAGGCAGCTTTGCACTCTGGTCTTTTTTCAGATCGACACCGCTCAGGGTATTAAACAGCTCCATAATTGCACTGATGGCGGTATTGAAATGGAAGCGGTCTTCAATATCCTTGGTTACCTTGTAGATTGATTGATGCGTTTTGCGATACACTTCCCGCAGCTCACGACTCAGGCTGTCTGGATTTCCGTCAAAAGATTTCACATCTTTTATAGCATCCATCAGAACCGCAGCCAGGCGCCACACCCGGTTTAAGAACCTATATCCGCCTTCAACACCCTGCTCACTCCACTCTAGATCCCGCTCGGGCGGCGCAGCGAACAGGCAAAAAAACCGCGTCGTGTCAGCACCGTATTTATCAAGCAGGATATTGGGATCGATGACATTCTTTTTTGATTTGGACATCTTCTCGACCCTGCCAATTGTCAGCGGTTTGCCGCACAGTTTACACTGGCGATTACCTTTGCCGCTGTCAACTTCCTCCGGCAGCAAAAACCCGTGCTCCGGACACATGACCGTTTCTTTACAAACCATCCCCTGGGTCAACAGGTTGGTAAAAGGCTCTTTGAACTTAACCAGTCCCTGGTCATGCAGCACCCGCGTATAAAATCGCGAATAGAGCAGGTGTAAAATAGCATGCTCGACCCCGCCGATGTATTGGTCAACGGGCATCCAGTAATCGACGGCCGCCGTGTCAAACATGTGCGTGTCACATCTCGGGCTGCAGTATCGTTCGAAATACCAGGATGATTCAACAAAGGTGTCCATGGTGTCAGTTTCTCTTCTGGCCTCAGAATGACCGCATTGGGGGCATTTTACCTTGACGAAATCGTCCAATTCAGGCAGCGGAGACCTGCCCCCCGCCAGCATATCGACGTCTTCCGGCAATACTACCGGAAGATCCGCTTCGGGCACCGGCACGATGCCGCATTCGCCGCAATGGATCATGGGAATGGGCGCACCCCAGTACCGTTGACGGGAAATCCCCCAATCCCGCAGTCTAAAACTTACAGCGCGCTTGCCGAGGTTGTTATTTTCCAGATACGAAGCAATTTCATCAAGTGCCTGCTGACTGTCTATACCATTAAACTGACCGGAGTTGATCATCTTGCCCGGGCCGACATAGGCCTCGGTCATGGTTCGCCCGTCAAGTTCTTCAGCCTCGGGATTAACGACCACAATAACGTCGAGGTCGTACTTTTTAGCAAAATCAAAATCACGCTGATCATGGGCCGGCACGGACATAACGGCTCCGGTTCCATATTCCATCAGGGCGAAATTGGCCGTGTAAACAGGTATTCGACAGCCGCTGAGCGGATTAACACAATAAGCGCCGGTGAATACACCCTCTTTCTCATAATCTTCGATAGAACGCGCCGAACGATCCTGCAGCGAAATTTTTTCAACAAACTCAGCAACGGCTTTTTCCTGGGGAGTTCCGCTGGAAAGCTTTGCTACCAGGGGATGTTCCGGAGCCAAAACCATAAATGTTGCACCGAATACCGTGTCCTGCCGTGTCGTGAATACCGCTATAGCTTCTTCCTGGTTTTCTAGCGGAAAGTTAATTTGTGCTCCGATACTCTTACCGATCCAGTTCTTCTGCATGGTAATTACTTTTTCGGGCCATCCCGGTAATTTATCACAGTGCAACAGAAGATCATCGGCGTAGTCTGATATTTTGAAAAACCATTGCCACAATTGCTTTTGCCGAACCGGTTCGCCGCAGCGCCAACACAAGCCGGCTTCAACCTGTTCGTTGGCAAGAACCGTCTGACAATCTTGACACCAGTTCACAAAAGATTCCTTGCGGTAGGCCATGCCATTGCGGTACATTTGTAAAAACAGCCACTGTTCCCAGCGATAGTATTCGGGTCTGCAGGTGGCAAGCTCCCGGTCCCAATCATAGCTGAAACCCAGTTGTTTGAGTTGGGAACGCATGTTATCGATGTTGGCATGGGTCCATTTGGCTGGATGGGTTTTATTGGCGATGGCAGCATTCTCAGCCGGCATACCGAAAGCATCCCATCCCATGGGGTGAAGCACGTTGAATCCCCGCATTCGTTTATAGCGGGCAACCACATCACCGATGGTATAGTTACGGACATGTCCAATATGAATATTTCCCGATGGATAGGGAAACATCTCAAGCAGATAGTATTTGGGCCGCGCGGGATCCTCCGCGACCTTAAATAAATTCGATGTGTTCCATTTTTTTTGCCACTTGATTTCAATTTCCCTGGGTTTGTATTTCTGATCCATTACGCGTCTATTCCTCTGTTCGAATGTTCTATGCCAGGGTATCAGATCGATCTGATTCCGACTTATCCCTTTAATACCTTAGCTAATCTGGCTAAACCGGAAAAATGTCTAAAGGGCCTAGCATGCGTTAAAATGCCAAAAATAAGAACATTTAATCACAAAATGCACCAAATTAACTTCTAAGACCTGTTTTAACTCCAAAAACGTTGAAAGAAAAGCATAAAATATTAAAATATAAAAAGTGAGCTTCTAAGTGGATCGTTTTTTTGCCAAAAGCGGTGCCGCGACCATGATGCCCGCGGAATTGTCGACACGCATCATGCTGGATATGATTCACCTACAATCGGGTGCAACAGTCCCGCCCCAGAGGGATTAATTTGGCAAGAATCATACTGTCCGTCCCTGGTTACCGGCCAGAAATCGTTTGACTTGTATCTAACAATTTAATATTCAAGCGAATAGATACTTTCCAGTTGGTTCATTTCTCCGAAATGTCCCGGCTATGACGAATACCAAAGTTGAGCGGTTGTTGAGGTCGCAGATCCGCCTCTGGAGGATTGCCACTAATTTATAATTTGAAACGCTCAGTTTAGGTAATATTATTATTACTAAATGCAGTGCAAGGATAAAATTTTATGAGTATAAAGATACTGGTTAACGCAGTCGACCCTGGAGAATGCAGAGTTGCTACGGTTAAGAAAAACAAACTTGAAGAATTTCGTATTGAAAGCAGTCTTAAGGAGATTACCCACGGCAATATATATAAAGGAGTTGTCTCGCGCATCGAACCCAGTCTCCAGGCTGTCTTTATCGACTATGGTGCAGAACGGCACGGTTTCCTGCAAAAATATGAAATCCATAGCGATTATTTTCTGGACACCGCTCAAGGACAACATTCAATTGACAAATTAGTTAAACGCGGACAAGAATTGATGGTGCAGGTCACCAAGGATCCTTTTATGAAAAAAGGGGCCATGCTGACCACTTATATTTCTTTGCCCGGAAGATATCTGGTTTTGAGGCCGGGAAGCGACAATCGAGGTGTTTCACGCAAAATTGAAAGTGAAGATGAGCGCCAGCGCCTGAAAGACATCATCAGCAAATTAAAGATACCGGAAGAGTTTGGCATTATTGTTCGGACAGCCGCCGAAAAAGCAAGCAAAACTGCTATCTCCAAGGATATAAACTATCTGTTCCGATTGTGGAAAAACATCAAGGGCAGTGTCATGAAAAAAAAATCCCCTGCCCTGCTTTACAAAGAGCGTCACCTGGTGATCCGTTCGATAAGGGATTCCTTCAGCCAGGAAGTTGCGGAGATTCTGATTGATGATGGCACCGTGTTCAATGAAGTCAGAGATTTCATAAAACTATTTGCGCACCGACAGGAAAAAGTCGTCAGGCGCTATAAGGGCGCCAAACCTATTTTTTCCAAATTTCAACTTGAAGATCAAATCGCTTCCATATTTGAAAGCCGGGTGGCCTTGAAATCCGGCGGCACCCTGGTAATTGAACAGACCGAAGCCCTGGTGTCCGTTGACGTTAATTCCGGTAAAGCGACCCATGAAAAATCCATTGAACAAACGGCATTTCAAACCAACCTTGAGGCTGCTGAAGAAATAGCTCGGCAGCTGCGACTGAGGGATTTGGGTGGTCTCATTGTAATAGATTTTATTGATATGAAGGATCCCAAGCACCGGTCTGAAGTCGAGCGGCAACTGAGACAACACGTCAAGGAGGACAAAGCACGGGCCAAAGTCGGCAAGATTTCGCGTTTTGGCTTACTGGAGATGTCCAGGCAGCGAATTCGTCCGTCAATCGAATTCGGCAGCTACCAGCCGTGCAATAAATGTCATGGCAAAGGGCTGGTTCCGTCTGCAGAGACGCTCGGCATCGGCTTTTTGCGCAAACTCAGTCTGGAAACCCTGAAGGAAAAAGCGCACCAGGTCAAAGGAATTGTCCCGCTGGAAGTGGCCGAGTATCTTTTAAATAAAAAGCGCCGCGAGATTGTCGACCTTGAGGTCAGACGCGATCTGAGTGTTGAAATTGAAGGCAATCGATCAATGGTCCCGGGAGACAGCAAAATTATCTGCGGTGAGTAATGAACTGTGGCTCTGGATCGAAAAAAAATTCAAGAAAGATTTGACGAAATCGATCTTTTAAAGTATATCTTCGTGATTTTCATAAAGTATGCTTAAATCATTTGTCACCAAGCGATAACTATAATACAATAACAGTCAACAACCCGGAAGGAGGATTCATCTTGTTTGATATAGCATATGCAATGGGTGCAGGGGGAGCCGGCGGTGAAGGTGCCGGTGGATTCACAGGGTTTATTCCGCTAATTTTAATGTTCGTCATATTTTATTTTCTGCTGATCCGCCCCCAGCAAAAAAGGACTAAAGAGCACCGTCAAATGGTCTCCAATCTTAAAAAAGGCGATCGCATCGTCACCAGCGGTGGCATCCACGGTCGTATTACGGGAATGGATGAATCAACATTAACTGTAGAAATTGCCGATAAGGTCCGCGTAAAAGTTGCCCGCGGCAACGTTTCGAACCTGGCTCAACCGGCAGCTCAAAGCCAGCCGGATAAAAAATAACCCTAATTACTCCGCCCTGATATATGAGAGATCGGGTGTGGACAGACCGTATTTGGTCTATGAAATTTGACAATAATACAAAGAACAATTACAGCACGAATATGCTATTTTTCAGGGCGGATTAATTAAAATACTAATAGTTTAATCATCTCAGCCCCATACAATTTGGTTAAATGCCGGAAGCGTTAGCTGTGCCAGCGACACAAAGGCCCTGCAAGGCTAGTGGCCTGCCAGATTAACCACCGCAACATTTAGCAAATTATCTGGGGCTTTCGTGTGATGATAACGCGTAACCGGCCTGCCGCAGGCAGGCTAAACCACAACATTAAAAGGGAACAAATCATTGAAAAATATCTCTTGGAAACTGGTTCTAGTCTTTGCCGTCGTGATAGCGGCGATCATCTATATCCTTCCGACGTTGAAAGCCGACCTCTGGCCTCACAAAAAGATCAATCTCGGTCTTGATCTTCAAGGCGGAATGCACCTGGTCCTGGAGGTGGATTCGGAAAAAGCTGTTGAAAGCACTGCCGAACGGATTTCTCAGGAAATTCGGCAGCAACTGAAACAGAAACGCCTGCGCAGTGTTTCGGTAGATCGGATCGAGGGAACCAGGATATCCGCCCGGGTTAAAAAAGCGGAAAATATCGACAAATTCAAAGAACTGCTGGACGATGACTTCAGGGATTTGCGAAAAATATCCGAAAAAACGGACAACGGCACTTACACCGTCGTCTTAGGCCTGACCGATACCGATCGTGACAATGTTGAGAAACTGGCTGTTGACCAAGCCCTCGAGACCATCCGCAACCGCATTGATCAGTTCGGTGTCGCCGAGCCGGACATTCGACGCCAGGGTGAAAATCGGATTCTCATTCAACTGCCCGGTATCAAAGATACCCAGCGAGCCAAAGATTTGATCGGTAAAACTGCGCAACTGGAATTTAAGCTGGTGGATGATACGGGGTCGGTGGACGCAGCCTTAAAAGGCGATATTCCGCCGGGCAGGGAAGTCCTTTACCGGGTAGAAGAAAACCAGGAAACCCAACGAACCACGAAAACACCGTTTCTTCTCAAAAAACGAACCATGTTAGATGGCAGTTACCTGACGGATGCCAGGGTTCAGATTGACTCTCAATTCAATGAGCCCTACGTTTCCATTGAATTTGACAAAAAAGGAGCCCGCATCTTTGAAAGAATAACGGCGGACAACGTCAACAAGCGCCTGGCCATTGTGCTGGACAACAGTGTCTACTCAGCCCCGGTTATCCAGGAAAAAATTTCCGGCGGACAGGCGCGCATTACCGGTCAATTTACCACTGATGAAGCACGAGATCTGGCCATCGTGTTGCGCGCCGGTGCGTTGCCGGCACCGGTCAATGTTCTTGAGGAACGCACTGTGGGCCCCTCGCTGGGCGCCGATTCCATCCGCAAGGGTTTGCTTTCCATGTGCATCGGCGGACTGCTGGTAATTGTCTTCATGGTCATTTACTATAAGACGGCCGGGTTGATCGCAGATCTGGCCCTGGCACTTAACATCGTACTGATTGGCGCCGGATTGGCCGGTTTTCAAGCCACACTGACACTGCCGGGAATTGCCGGGATTATTCTAACCATCGGTATGGCCGTCGATGCCAATGTCATTATTTTTGAAAGAATCAGAGAAGAATTAACCCTGGGACGAACACCGCGGGCGGCGATTGATGCCGGATATAACCGGGCGACGCTGACTATTCTGGACGCCAATGTGACGACTTTGATTGCGGCCGTCGTCCTCTTCCAGTTTGGCACCGGAGCGGTTAGGGGGTTTGCCGTCACCCTGAGCCTGGGCGTCATCGCCAGTCTTTTTACCGCTCTGATTATGTCGCGGTTGATCTTTGATTATCTATTGATGTACCGCCAAACTAAAACGCTGAGTATTTAGAAGGAAAATTAATGCAATTTATCAAACCGGACATTAATATAAATTTTATCGGCAAAAGAAAGTTGGCCTTTGTTTTTTCGATAGTCATGCTCACCATCAGCATCGGTTCGCTTATTCTGCACGGTGGACCCAGGCTGGGCATCGATTTTCAAGGCGGCACCCTCATCCAGGTCAAGTTTCTGGCCCCGGTCGAAATAAATACGATAAAGACAGGTTTGAATACCGTGGGTCTGGATAAATCCTCGGTGCAACAGTTCGGTGAACTGCAAGATATTGAGTTTCTGATTCGCACCGACAGTTCCGTTATGACGACCGAGGGCTTCACCAATGATGTTAAAAAAGCGCTGGACGCAGAGACCGGTGGCGTAGCGGAAATACGGCGGGTGGAAATGGTCGGGCCCCAGGTTGGGCAGGACCTGCGTGAAAAAGCCTTATTTGCCATGTTCTATGCCCTGCTGTTTATCACCATATATATATCGGGGCGTTTTGAATTAAAATGGCTGCTAAGCGGGGTTGTGGCGGTGGCACTAATCGGTGCGGTATACCTCTTTACGCTGTTTAATGTCAGTATTCCGTACCTGATTGTGGCGGCCTTGATTGTTACCCTGATTCTGTTCTGGTTTCTCGAACTCAAATATGCCATGGGGGCCATTGTAGCCCTGATCCACGATGTAACCATTACGGTGGGCCTATTTTCTATTTTCGACAAAGAGTTCACCCTGGCGATCATTGCGGCCTTGCTGACCATCATCGGATATTCCCTGAACGATACCATCATCATCTTTGACCGGATTCGCGAAAACTTAAGAAAATATCATAAAAAGCCATTGGAAGTTATCTTAAACCGCAGCATCAATGAAACCCTCAGCCGCACCATTTTGACTTCCGCAACCACCCTTTTTGTGGTCGTCACACTTTTTGTTATGGGCGGCGGTATTATCCATGACTTTGCCTTCGCCTTGATTGTTGGCGTTGCTGTTGGAACCTATTCGTCCGTATTCGTGGCAAGTCCAATTCTTCTGGCCTGGCAGGGAAAACAGGCAAAAAAGAAACGGTAACAGCAAACTGAAATGGATAACATTCGACCGTGGTTTAATCTAAAAAGTGTACCGGGGGTCGGAAATCTTCTTGGCAAACGTCTGATTGACCATTTCAAGTCTCCGCAGAATGTTTTTCAGGCATCCGATGAAGAACTTCTTCGGGTAGATGGTGTTACCGGGCGCCACGTAACCGCAATAAAAACACATAAAATGTCCCAAAGGGTTGAAGCCGAGCTGGATCTTGTCGACCGCAAAGGCTATCATATCGTCACCCTGACGGATTCAAATTATCCCCAGCTGTTGCGCCAGATTCCGGATCCGCCGCCTTTCTTATATGTCAGCGGCCGGCTGGATAGATCGCCCTTGAAAATTGCCGTTGTGGGCTCCCGCAATGCAACCGGCTATGGCATAACGACCACCAAAAGTTTGAGTGCCAACTTAGCATCCCTTGGCATTACCATCGTCAGCGGTATGGCACGCGGCATCGACACGGCCGCCCACCAAGGGGCGCTGGCGGCCGGAGGAAAAACCATTGCGGTGTTGGGCAGTGGTTTGCAAAATATTTATCCGGCCGAAAACACAACACTTTTTCAACGGATCTCAGAGCAGGGAGCGGTTGTATCGGAATTTCCGTTGTTTACGAAACCGGAAGCGCACAATTTTCCGATACGCAATCGAATTATCAGCGGAATGTCTCTGGGAACCGTCGTCGTGGAGGCCACCAGAAAAAGCGGTTCCCTGATCACAGCGCGGTTGGCGGCCGAACAAAACCGCGAGGTATTTGCAGTTCCCGGCAGTATCCAGTCATTTAAAAGTATCGGCGCACATACACTCATCAAACAGGGCGCCAAACTTGTTGAAAATGCCCAGGATATCATCGAGGAGATAACCCCGATGATCCAATACAGGGAAAGCGCCGGCAATACTCGCAGCGATCCTGACGAAGATAATCTGGCCTTGCTGACAGCTGAAGAACTTCAGGTATATGATGCCCTTGGCCCGTATCCAGTCCATATCGATGATCTGGCCAGGACCATATCCATGGGACCCGGCAGACTTTCAAGTATATTGCTAAAATTAGAGCTAAACGGCCTGGTACAACAATCTCCGGGTAAATTTTTTACGGTTGCACCGTACGATTGAATATTGAATATTTAGGGTCGAGTTCAAGCGGTTTCGGTGGTGATTATCCATGCAGCGATTCGGCATGAAAAACTACCGACCCCCCAATTATGCAAAACTAAAAATTCACAAAAAAGATATCATACCATTGACAACTGACAACCGGCAATTAGATTTTACAAGCCTTAAGTATTTTGCCTGTTCGCTCGATAGCTGTGTCTGATCGATTTGAAGGCTTGGTGATTTAGCATCTTACAAACCAGAGCGATACAGCGCATAACTGCACCTAACGCGAGGATTACCCGTGAGCAAGCCCTTAGTTGTCGTGGAATCACCGACAAAAGTCAGAACCATTAAAAAATATCTCGGCAACAATTATAACGTTGCGGCGACCGTCGGACATATCAAGGATCTGCCGGGCAAAGAAATGGGCATTGATGTCGAAAACGGATTCAAACCCAAATACAGTTATATCCCGGGCAAGCAAAAAGTTGTCAAAAGCTTAAAGCAGGCCGCCGGTGACACCAATGACGTTTTTCTGGCACCGGACCCCGACCGCGAAGGAGAAGCCATCGCCTGGCACACAGCTGAGGTGTTGAAGAAAAAGGGCCGCAATTTTTACCGGGTGCTTTTTCATGAATTAACGAAAAATTCTATCCGCAAAGCCATGGCGCAACCTGAGGACCTCGATCGCAGCAAGTATGAAGCCCAGCAGGCCCGCCGCATACTCGATCGGTTGGTCGGGTATCAGGTATCACCGCTTTTGTGGCGCAAAGTAAAAGGCGGGTTGAGTGCCGGCCGGGTGCAATCGGTGGCGGTGCGAATTATCTGTGAAAGGGAACGGGCCATCCAGGCGTTTGTGCCGGAGGAGTACTGGTCGATTACCGCCCATCTGGAAAGTGATGCCCCCCCGCCCTTTACCGCCAAGCTGGTAAAAAAAGCGGGCGAAAAAATTACGATTTCCGATGAAAAAACAACCAATAACATCCTAAAGGAGTTGGACGGCGAAAAATTCGTGGTCGAAAAGATCCAGAAAAAGACCATCAAGAAAAATCCATTACCGCCTTTTACCACAAGCAAACTGCAGCAGGAGGCCATCCGTAAGCTCAGATTCAGTGCCCGCAAGACGATGATAATCGCCCAGCAGCTTTACGAGGGAATCGATCTGGGTCCCGGTGAACCCGTCGGATTGATCACCTACATGCGCACCGATTCCACCCGCATTGCCGCCGAGGCGGCCGTCGAAGCTCAGCAGTTAATTCTGGATCGCTTCGGCCAAGATTATGCTTTGGACAAGCCCCGGTTTTTTAAAAATAAGAAAAAGGTGCAGGACGCCCACGAGGCAATCCGCCCCACCGCTGTTTTAAATACACCGGAAAATGTTAAATCCCATCTTTCATCCGAGCAGCATGCCTTATATCAGCTTATCTGGCAACGATTTGTAGCCTCCCAGATGGCCCAGGCCCTGATCAACCAGTTATCCTTATCAATTAAAGCCGGTGCCTATGTATTTACGGCCAGCGGCTCAACGGTAAAATTTCCCGGTTTTATGGCACTTTACATGTCGGTTGACGATCAGGTTGCCAATGATTCAGAACAGAAAAAACCCAAACTGCCGGTGCTTTCAGAGGGTGACATTTTGCAACTCGACAAACTGGATCCCAAGCAGCATTTCACCATGCCGCCGCCGCGATTTTCAGAAGCATCTCTGGTAAAGGAACTCGAAGAAAACGGCATCGGACGCCCCAGCACCTATGCCTCAATCCTGTCGACCATCAGGGGCAAGGGGTATGTGGACCTGGTAAAGAGTTATTTCAGACCGAGTGAACTTGGCTTTATCGTCAATGACCTGCTGGTGCAAAATTTCCCGGAAGTATTCGATGTCGAATTTACCGCCAGGATGGAAGAAAACCTGGATCAGGTCGAATCCGAAAAAATCAATTTGCAGCAGGTGCTAAGCGGCTTTTACAAACCGTTTAAAAAAGACCTGGATTCCGCCGCCGAGGGCATGCTCAGCGTGAAGGGTGTCGGCATGCCGACCGAATTGAAATGTCCTGAGTGCCAGAAACCGCTACGCATCAAGGTCGGCAAAAACGGCCATTTTCTGGCCTGCAGCGGTTATCCGGAATGCACCTATTCCAGCGACTACACCCGGGATGAGAAGGGCAAAGTTCAGCCCGTGGCACCTCCCGAGGAGGAAGTAACGGATAAAAATTGTGAAAAATGCGGCATGCCGATGGTGGTCAAAAGAGGCCGCTACGGTGATTTTCTAGCTTGCAGTGGTTATCCGGAATGCAAGAATACCCAATCATTAAATTCCAACGGCAGCGGCAACGCCATCGGTGTCAGCTGCCCGCAGAAGAACTGCACCGGTGAAGTTGTTGAACGCAGCTCCAAGCGCGGCAAGCTCTTTTACGGCTGTAATCGCTTTCCGGAATGCACATTTGCAACCTGGGATAAGCCAATCGAGCGGGAATGTCCGGTATGTGACGCCAAATTTCTGGTTGAAAAAACCACCAAAAAAGAGGGCACCTTTGTCACCTGCCTGACCGAAGGCTGCGGGTTCAAAGAAAAACCTTGACAACCGGTTTTACAGTTGTTAAATATTCTAAAAATTATTGATCTGTTACGACCATGACTAAAGTAAATACCATTTACAGCCTTATTAGCCTTATTCTCGTACTCGTCGGAGTCATTATTATCTCCGGCGAGAAAAGGGGTTGGTAATGGTATAACTTCGCCATCAAAAAAAACTAAAAAATCCGTTACCAGCCCCGAGAGCCGGTAACGGATTTTTTTTTGAAAGGAAGAAGACTATGAAGCTTAGCGGCGCACAAATTCTGATGGAGGTCCTCAAAGAAGAGGGAGTCGATACGATTTTCGGATATCCGGGAGGGGCCGTCATCGACATCTACGATGAGATGGCAAAAACAGATATCCACCACGTACTGGTTCGTCATGAACAAGGAGCGGTGCACGCGGCCGACGGGTATGCGCGGGCCGCCGGTAAGGTGGGGGTCTGCCTGGTGACATCGGGTCCCGGTGTCACCAACACCGTAACAGGCATTGCTTCGGCCTACATGGACTCAGTCCCCATGGTGATCCTCAGCGGCCAGGTTCCCACAGCACTTATCGGCAACGACGCCTTTCAGGAAGTCGATATTGTCGGCATCACCCGCCCCTGCACCAAACATAACTACCTGGTGATGAGCATCGAGGAGTTGGCTTCAACTGTCAAAGAAGCCTTTTACCTGGCGCGCTCCGGTCGACCGGGCCCCATTCTGGTGGATATTCCGAAAGACATAACCAAAGACGTGATGGAATATACACCGCCGGGTGAAGTTAAGCTCAAGTCCTACAACCCCACTTACAATCCCAATATGAAGCAATTAAAGAAAATCGTTAAACTCATTGAAGGCAGCGAGAGACCGATTATCTTTGCCGGCGGCGGGGTCATTCTCGCAAAAGGATCTCAGGAGCTTACTGATTTGGCCCGCAAAACCCGGATTCCGGTGACCACATCCTTGATGGGTCTCGGTGCTTTTCCGGGATCAGACCCGTTGTCGCTGGGAATGATCGGCATGCATGGTACCTACCGGGCCAATATGTGTACCTCAGTCTGTGATTTAATGATATCCGTTGGCGTTCGTTTCGATGATCGGGTTACCGGGAAAACGGATGCGTTTGCCTCCCAGTCCCAGATCGTGCACATCGATATTGATCCCACCACCATCCGCAAAAACATTCCGGTTACGGTTCCGGTCGTGGGCGATTGCAAGATCAGCCTGGAACATTTAAACCGGCTTGTCGATGAGGTCGATCTGGGGGATCTCGGCCAGAAAAGAAAAAAATGGTTCGCACAAATTGATGAATGGGAAAGCACCAAATCACTGGCATATGAGCAAGGCGAGGATACGATTAAACCGCAATATGTGGTCGAAAAGCTTTATGAACTGACCAAGGGGCAGGCCATCATCACCACCGAGGTCGGCCAGAACCAGATGTGGGCCGCCCAGTATTATTATTATGATCAGCCCAATCATTATATCACCTCAGGAGGTCTGGGAGCCATGGGTTTCGGACTTCCGGCGGCCATCGGCGCCCAGGCGGCCTTCCCGGATAAAATCGTGGTTGATATCGCCGGTGACTCCAGCATCCAGATGAATAGCCAGGAATTGGCGACAGCCGTCCAAAGCTGTCTGCCGGTTAAGGTTGTCATCTTAAACAACGGTTACATGGGAATGGTGAGGCAGTGGCAGGAATTATTTTATGATAAGCGCTACGTCTGCACCACGATGGATTGTGCCCCTGATTTCGTGAAACTGGCCGAAGCTTATGGCGCGGTCGGCCTGCGAGCAACAAATCCGGCTGAGGTTGAATCGGTCCTGGCAGAGGGACTTTCGATTCCAAAACCGGTAATTATGGATTTTATCGTCGAAAAAGAAGAAGGGGTTTACCCCATGGTGCCGGCCGGGGCAGCCATTACCGAGATGCTGCTGGTGTAGGCGGAGTGCGCGGTGTGCGTTACGGGGTGCGCGGTCCGGGGTTGAATAAGGAATTGTACCATATTTAATCAAATGAACTTATTTCGCAATAAGCGACTCGTAACCAACAAACCGTAACGCTCAACATTAAACACGAATCGCGCAAATAGCAACCCGTAGCTCGAAGCGCGCAACTCTTAATACGAAATCCGTAGCTCGCAACCCATAACTCGTAACCCGTAACCCGTAACCCGTAACTCGCAACCCGTAACTCGCAACCCGTAACTCGCAACCCGTAACTCGCAACCCGTAACTTGCAACCCGTAACTCGCAACCCGTAACTTGCAACCCGTAACTCGCAACGCGTAACTCGCAACCCGTAACTCGCAACCCGTAACTCGCAACCCGTAACTTGCAACACGCAATGAGGTTAACAAAGATGGAAGAAAAAAAACACATTATGACGATGCTGGTCGACAACCAGCCGGGAGTGCTGTCTAGAGTCGTCGGACTGTTCAGCGGCAAAGGATTTAATATCGAAAGTCTGTGTGTGGCACCAACAATGGATCCCCTGGTGTCACGCATTACGATTGTCACCATGGCCAATCCCCCGGTGATTGAACAAATCGAAAAGCAGCTAAGGAAACTGATTAATGTAATTAAGCTGCGCGATATGACCGGGGACAGAGCCGTTAAGCGCGAAATGGCGCTGATCTGCGTCAGGGCCAGGCCTGAGCATCGCGCTGAAATATTGCGTATTGTAGATATTTTCAGGTGCAAGGTTGTCGATGTCGGACTTGAGCATTACATTATGGAGGTTACCGGTGATCAGGGCAAACTAACGGCCCTGATAAATTTGTTAAAACCCCTGGGCATCGAGAAAATTGCCCGCAGCGGGTCGCTGGCCTTGTATCGCGAACCGAAATAGCGGTAATGGCTGGCCGGATATCCGCCGAAGACTGAGAATTGAAGATTGAAGATTTGTGGATGTTGCTGCGCTCCTTCTTTTTTTTAAAACGGAATCCGCCGGAGGCGGACCATAAATATTCAATCTTCAATCGAAAATATTCAATTACTGCAATATAGCGCAAATATCCTAGTACATTAATTTTGAAACGAAATGCAAAAACATAACTAGAAATTAGGGAGAGGGGTAAACATGGCTGAATTTAATTTCGGGGGAGTGGTAGAAGAAGTGATTACATCGGAGGAATTTTCTTTACAAAAAGCCAGGGAGATTCTGGCAAATGAGACGGTGGCTGTTCTGGGCTATGGTGTTCAGGGACCCGGACAGGCGTTGAATCTGAGAGACAACGGCATACCCGTTATTGTGGGGCAGCGGGAAGGCGGCAAAACGTATCAGCGTGCCATCGATGATGGCTTTGTCCCAGGTGAAACATTATTTCCCATTGAAGAAGCTGCCAGGCGGGCAACCGTTATTCAAAACCTGCTTTCCGATGCCGGACAAGTCGCCACCTGGCCAAGTCTAAAAGAATGTCTGAATGAAGGCGATGCACTGTATTTCTCCCATGGTTTCGGCATTGTTTATAAAGATCAAACCGGTATTATCCCGCCTGAAAATGTAGACGTCATTCTGGTGGCGCCGAAAGGCTCCGGTCGCAACGTGAGATTGAACTATCTTGACGGCAGCGGCATTAATTCCAGTTTTGCCGTATTCCAGGATTTCACGGGCCGTGCCAGAGAAAGAACCCTGGCCCTTGGCATTGCCGTGGGATCCGGCTACCTGTTTCCCACCACCTTTGCAAATGAAGTCCACAGTGATCTGACCGGTGAACGCGGCGTTCTGATGGGTTGCCTGGCAGGCGTTATGGAGGCCCAATACAATTTGTTGCGCAAACACGGACACAGCCCCAGTGAAGCCTTCAACGAAACCGTTGAGGAATTGACTCAGAGCCTGATCAGGCTGGTGGCCGAAAACGGTATGGACTGGATGTTTTCCAACTGCTCGACGACGGCCCAGCGCGGCGCACTGGACTGGAGTCCGAAATTCCGGGATGCAGTGTCGCCGGTATTTGATGAACTCTACCAGAGGGTGATCGCCGGCGATGAAACCCGACGGGTTCTGGAGGCCAACAGTGCACCGGATTACCGTGAAAAACTGGACAAAGAGCTGGGAGTACTAAATCAATCAGAAATGTGGCAAACCGGTGCAACGGTCCGATCATTACGGCCGGAAAACCGCAACAAGCTTTAGAAAGCAGCTGCATTTAAAATATGGAGAATACAATGGAAGCGACCCTACTATATGACACCACCTTACGCGATGGTACCCAGGGCGAAAATATCTCGTTTTCGGCCGATGAAAAAGTCAAGATCGCACTGAAACTGGATGATATCGGAATACATTACATCGAAGGTGGATGGCCCGGTTCCAATCCCAAGGATATGCAGTTTTTTGATCTGGCCAAGCGGGTTAAATTTAAAACCGCCCGGCTTGTGGCCTTTGGCTCCACCCGCAAGCCCGGAATTCAACCCGGCGAGGACGAGAATTTAAAAGCCCTGCTGGCTAGTGAAACACCCACGGTCACCATTTTTGGGAAAAGCTGGGATCTGCATGTTGAAGCGGTCATGAGCAACACGTTGGATGAAAATATCGCGATGATCCGCGATTCTGTTAAATTTTTAAAATGGAACGGACGAGAAGTCATCTACGATGCCGAACATTTCTTCGACGGCTATAAAAACAACCGTGACTATGCCCTGCAAACCATTGATGCCGCGATCGAAGGCGGCGCCGATTTTGTCGTGCTGTGTGATACCAATGGCGGCAGCCTGCCCTTTGAGATAGAATCAATGGTCAAAGAGCTCCAGCAATTTCTGGCTGCAAAGGATTTGCCAAATTCAGATAAGACTCCCGTAAAGTTGGGAATTCACACCCACAACGATTGCGAACTGGCAGTGGCAAACTCAATTACCGCTGTGCAGGCCGGCACCGTTATGGTCCAGGGCACCATTAATGGCTACGGCGAAAGATGCGGCAATGCAGATTTAAACTCTATCATGCCGATTCTGAAGCTAAAAATGAACCGGCCATGCATTTCCGACGAAAATCTCGCTAAGTTAAAAACGCTTTCGAGATATGTCAGTGAAATGGCCAATCAGGTTCCGATAAACAACCGGCCGTTTGTCGGCAAAAGTGCATTTGCCCACAAAGGCGGCATCCATGTCAGCGCCATAATGAAAGTCCCCAAGGCTTACGAGCACATGGAACCCGGCCTGGTGGGAAATCAAAGACGGGTTCTGGTTTCCGATTTGTCCGGTAAAAGCAATGTGGAATATAAAGCTCGGGAACTGGGGGTTGAGTTGGGCAACAATGGATATGACAGCAGCAAGATCGTTTCAGAAATAAAGCAACTGGAGCAGCAGGGTTACCAGTTTGATGTGGCCGAGGGGTCATTTAAGATCCTGATGGAAAAATTCACCGATCAATTTAATCCGTTATTTGAGCTGGAAGCGTTTCGGGTCACCATCGAGAAAGACAAAGAACAACCCTGTTCATCACAGGCCACCGTAAAAATATCCGTGGGCGGGAAGCAGGAGATCACGGCCGCCGAGGGCTACGGCCCGGTCAGCGCCCTTGACAACGCCTTACGAAAAGCCCTGGATCGATTTTATCCGGACCTGGATACCATGAGTCTGGTGGATTTCAAGGTGCGTGTGATTGACGGAAGCCGGGGCACGGCAGCCAAGGTACGGGTTTTCATCGAATCCCGTGATCAGGATAAAATCTGGAGCACGATCGGGGTATCCGAAGATATTATCGAAGCCAGCTGGCAAGCCCTGGCAGACAGCTTCCAGTACAAGCTGGCCGGCGAAAAACAAATTCGCAGCGGACAGATCCCGGAGCAGGAAGAATTACCGATATTCAGCAAGGTGTAAATAAGGAGAATAACCGTGTATAACAAGGAAGGTATAAATGCCGCAGGAATTGTGCCCCACCGTTTCCTGCGGCCCATGCTTCTGCATTTTAGTTAATGCGCCACAGAGAGAGGGCCAATAATCCTCTACCCTATTCCAGTATTCAACCAATTTATCCAGTGAAATTCATGGATTTGACAGCGCCGTGGATTTCACCGGGAATCAACTATTTAACTAATCAACAGGAGTATAACGATGAGCAACCGCGTAATCATATTCGATACCACATTAAGAGACGGTGAACAGTCACCAGGCGCCAGCATGAATGCCGCCGAAAAATTGAGATTGGCCACCCAGCTCGAAAAACTGGGCGTCGATGTCATTGAAGCCGGTTTTCCGGCAGCCTCTGACGGCGATTTGGATGCAGTTTCCCGCATTGCCGCTAAACTGGATAAAGCGCAAGTTGCCGCTTTGGCACGCACGTCTAAAGATGATATTGACCGGGCCTGGCAGGCCATCAGTCACGCCGCCAAACCAAGAATTCACACCTTTATTGCCACCTCCGATATCCATCTGGAATACAAGTTAAAAATGACCCGCGATGAGGTTGTCCAGACCGCTGTGGAAGCCGTTAAATATGCCAAGTCTTTTACGGACAACGTTGAGTTTTCATCAGAAGATGGATCACGCAGCGACCGGGACTACCTGTGCCGGGTATTTGAGGCTGCCATCGAAGCCGGCGCCACAACCATCAATTTGCCGGACACGGTGGGTTACGCCGTACCGGAAGAATTTGCCGAGATGGTCAGCTATGTCATCAGCCACACCCCCAATATTCACAAAGCCGTCTTTAGCGTCCACTGTCACAATGACCTGGGGCTGGCAACCGCCAACACGATTGCGGCCATCAAGGCCGGTGCCCGTCAGGCGGAAGTAACCATCAACGGCATCGGCGAGCGCGCCGGCAATACTTCCCTGGAGGAAGTCGTCATGGCCCTGCACACCCGGCAAAATATTCTACCCGCCAGCACCAGTATAAATACCGAGTTTATTCATCCGACCAGCCGCCTGGTCAGCATGATCACCGGTATTATGGTACAGCCGAACAAAGCCATTGTCGGTGCCAACGCCTTTGCCCATGAGGCCGGTATCCATCAGGACGGGGTTCTGAAAAACCGTATGACCTATGAAATCATGAAGCCGGAAACCATCGGTCTGAGCGCCAACAAACTAGTTCTGGGCAAACATTCAGGCCGTCACGCTTTGCGCACCCACCTGAAGGATTTGGGGTATGATCTTTCCAACGAGGAGGTCAACCTGGTTTTTGAAAAGTTCAAGGAACTGGCCGACAAGAAAAAGCATATCGTGGATGAAGACCTGGAAGTGATCGTCACCGAAGGTATTCTGCGTACTTCGGATGTCTTCCAGCTTGAATATCTGCATGTGACCGCTGGAACTACCGTATTACCGATGGCCAGCGTCAAACTTCAAATACATGGCAGGTCAGTCCAGAGCGCCGGCTACGGAAACGGTCCCATTGACGCTGCGTTCAATACCATTGCCAATCTTACCGACACCGGCTCGGAATTGCTGCGGTTTTCAATCAGCGCCTTGACCGGCGGCACCGACGCCCAGGGTGAAGTCACCGTGCGCCTGAGGGAAAACGGTTTGACGGCGTTAGGCAAAGGCGCTGATCCGGATATTATCACAGCCAGCGCCAGGGCCTACGTCAACGGGTTGAACCGGCTGGAATACTTAAAAACCCATCCGATCAAAGAAACGTCGCCGGTCTAGGGCGGGGTGCGGGCTATTAGGCATAGAGCAGAGCGCAAAGGGCATAGCGTAAAAGACACCTACGGATTTCAGTTGGGTTGAGAGGTACGGGACGCGGTATGTGAAATGTGAAATTCGGGTTTCGTGTTAATTATTGCGAGTGGCGGAGTGCGTGTTGCGGGCGATCCCTGAGGTGCCAGCTGATAGCTGAAAGCTCAAAGTCTAAGGATAAGATCGATTTTTGCGGGTTGCGCGGTGCGTGGTATGCGTTTCGAGTTGTGCGTTTCGTGAAGCGAGCTTCAAGTTGCGTGGTATGAGGTTCGAGGTACGAGTTACGGAATGCGTGATACGGTTTTTGGGTTGCGTATCACGCACTGCGGGATGCTTGCAGGTTGTTGATTTGCTGGTAGGGGGTCACTGATCACTAGCTACTGAACCCTGATCACTCCCTTCAGATCTCTTATTTCTGACTGCTGACATATGTCACCGGAAAATTTCATATACTTTTTGTATATCACTGGGATTTAACGGAATCAACATCGGAGATAGATAGCAGTTGCGGTGCCAGTTTTAGTTATGTTGTGAACACCCTGGATCTACTTTTCTGGTTTTTATAAAGGAATGTATTTTCTTTGCTTATAATTCTTATCCTTCTGACATATCCTTTTTCGTTGCTTTTGT